>PPCM01000608.1_pt1 | contig 26615 bp, 19 predicted proteins | sample 1555541 | NCBI WGS metagenome assembly PPCM01 (sample SAMN05284479, study PRJNA326546) | Marine sediment metagenome, whole genome shotgun sequencing project. | isolation source: marine sediment | place: Germany: Wadden Sea | collected 2012-09-05 | reverse complement strand
GCGCTGTTCGATCAATTTCCATTTTTTCCATCCTGTACCTCGATTCCCAACTCTCTCAACCGGTCGCGCAGCATGTCCGCCCGCTCCCAGTCCCTCTCCTTTCTCGCGGTTTCCCGCTCCCGCATCAGTTCCATGACGGCAGGCTCCTTGTACCGGTCCGCGAAATCGAACACGCCCAGCACCCCGTCGACGGTCCTGAAGGCCGCAAGGGCCCCGGCCGCCCCGGCCGCTCCCAGGCGCTCCTCCTTGATCAGTATGTTCAGGGCCTTGACCACCTTCACGAGGGTTGCCGTGACGGCGGAGATGTTCATATCGTCGTCCATGGCATCGATAAACCCGCTCTTGAGATCGACGAGGATCTGGTCGAGATCCGGTGTTTCCTCGGCCTCCCCGGTGATGTTCAGGAGGGCAAGGATACAGGTGTCGATTCTGTGGAGGACCCTTGTGGTCTCCCGCAACCGCTCCTCGGAAAACAGGAGGGGTTTCCGGTAATGGGCCGACAGGAACCACCAGCGGATCTCCCGGCCCGAATATCCCATCTCCGACAGGTCGCCGAGGGTGAGCCCCCCTTCGGTTTCATTGAGCTTCTTCCCGCCGGAGAGCACCTGGTCGCAGTGCACCCAGAACCTTGCCAGGTCCTTTCCCGTTGCCGCCTTGGCGATGGCCACCTCGTTCTCGTGGTGGGGAAAGACCAGCTCCCGGGTGCTGGTGTGGATATCGAAATTTTCCCCGAGGTATTTCATGGAGATGGCCGCGCACTGGAGGTGGAGCGATGGACGCACGTTGCCCCACTGGGTTTTCACGCAGAGGCCCCTTTTCAGCTCCGAGAGCTTCGAGCGCTTGAGCAGGGTGAAATCCCGGGGGTTGTCCTTTTCATACTCGTCCAGGTCCACCGTGGCCCCCACCCGGATCTTCTCCAGGTCCACACCCGAGAAATCGCCGTACTCCTCGAAGGCCGAAATATTGAAATACAGGCTCCTGAGCTTCTCATAGGCAAACCCCTTTTCCACGAGCCCCTCGGCCAGGGTCACCATGTCGTCCACGTGCTCGCTGACCTTTGCATAACGGGCCGCCGGCTTGATTCCAAGGAGGGCAAGATCCTCCTTAAACGTTTCCATGTGCCCTTCGGTGAACTCCTTGAGGCCCTTCTTCTCCTTCTCGGAGCCCTCGATGGTCTTGTCGTCCAGGTCCGTGATGTTGATCACGTGATTCACCGAAAAGCCCCTGTGCTCCAGGTATCGGCAGAGAAGATCGGCAAACAGAAAGCGCCGGCATTCCCCCAGGTGCATCCTCCGGTAAACGGTGGGCCCGCAGGAGTACATGGACACCTTTCCCTGGCGCCTGGGTACGAAGGGCACCTTCGCGCGCACGGCGGTATTGAAGAGCTTCAGGCCCAGGTTGTCCTTTACCGTGAACACCGGCGTGGAGAGGTAGCGCTCCCCCCCGTCCGGGAACAGCACCACCACTGTCCCCTCGCTCATCCGCGAGGCCTCCCTGGCGGCAACGGCCATGGCGGCCCCGCTGCTCATCCCCACGAAGATCCCCTCCTCCCTGGCAAGGCGGCGGGTCATCTCGAACCCCTCCTCATCCTCGATGTTGACCTTGGCGTCCAGCCGCTTTTTCTCGAAAAGATCGGGAACATAGGCCTCCCGCATGTTTTTGAGCCCCTGGAGCTTATGGCCGAGGTAAGGCTCCACCCCCACGATGCGGATATCCGGGTCATACTCCTTGAGCCTCCTCGACACCCCCATGAGGGTCCCGCTGGTGCCCAGGGTGCCCACGAAGGTGTTCACCTTGCCCTTTGTCTGCTCCCAGATCTCCACCGCCGTTCCGTAATAATGGGACTGCCAGTTGGCGGGGTTGTTGTACTGGTCCGTCATGAAGTAGGTCTCGGGATACTCCCTGGCCATGCGGTAGACCTCCTCGATGGCCCCGTCCGTACCCATGTGCCCGGGCGTCAGGTGAATATCCGCGCCCCTTGCCTTGAGGATCTTCTGCCGTTCCACGCTCACCGCCTCGGACATGGTCAGGAGCAGCTTGTATCCCTTTACCCCGCAGATCAGCGCAAGCCCGATCCCCGTGTTCCCGCTGGTGGCCTCCACAACGGTCTTGCCGGGTACAAGCTCTCCTTCCGCCTCGCCGGCATTGATCATGTAAAGGGCGGTCCTGTCCTTCACGGACCCTCCCGGGTTGAAATACTCCAGTTTGGCAAGAATTCTGACCCTTGGATTGGGGTTGAGCCGCTTTATCTCCACGAGCGGCGTATTGCCGATGGAATCCAGTATCGAATAACTCATCTTTGAATTTCCCATATCTGCCGACCCGAAAAAGCAGGCCGCCCGGGCATCAACCCGGGCGGTCCCCCATTCGGACCGCCGTTTAATTCCGGTGGACTACCCGGGAACCCGTTCCGGTGGATTATCCGAGAACCCGTTCCGGTGGTTTGACCCGGAAATTATGTTCAGTCGCGGGAAGGCGTCCGTTCCCGCGGGGCATACTCCCTTGCTCCCGGCCACACCCACGGCATGGGCTGGAATACCGGGCACCAATGCCCCTTGTATCAGATTTCAAAAAAAACATCCATGGACTTGCCCCCTTCCCCAGGGTAAACGCAAGTAACCGCGACACGCCCGCCTACGGCGGCTCGGGTCGCTGAAAATATCGGTCGCCGGTTTATAACGACATGATTTCATAGGACTGAAAATCTACATGCGATCGCCCTTTCCCTTCCCCCAAGCTAAACGTTTGTAACTCCGGCACGCCCGCCAACCGGGGTTCAGGCTTCTGAAATAACCGACCGTCAATTTACAACACCATGAATTCATTGGCCTGATAATCTACTTGCGATTGCCCTACCCCGTCTGCGGGGCAAGCGAGTGTCGTTCCGGTACGCCCTACCCCGTCAACCGGAGACGCGACAGATTGATGACCGTCAATTCATGCGGCCGCGAGATTGGGATCGGGTTCCACGGGGACCTTAGGGGAATGCCCCCCATGCCGCCGCCGGAGAGATTTTTTACGTTTTACGGTTTCATCGGGGCGCCCCGGCGGGCGGTAAGAAAGTCCCCAAGGATCTCCATCACCCGGCGGTTCACCGCCCCGACGCTGCCCCGGGCGTCTACCCGCCTGAAACGATTGGGGTTTTCACGATAAAGGGCAAGATACCCCTCCCTGACCTTATTATGAAAGGCGAGGGCTTCGTTTTCAAACCGGGTTTCCAGGGGGCTGCGCCCCCCTTGGGCAAGCTCCCTTCGGGCACGTGCAAGTCCCTCTTCCACTGGGAGATCAAAGAGCAGGGTGAGGTCCGGAACAAGGTTGCCGAGCACCATCTTGTTCACCCGGCCCACGAGTTCGCCGCCGATCCCCCGGGCAACTCCCTGGTAAACGGTCCCGGCATCGGCAAAACGATCACAGAGGACCACCTTTCCCCCGGAAAGGGCCGGAAGAATCCGCTCTTCAAGGTGCTGGGCACGATCCGCCGCATAAAGGAAAAGCTCGGCAAGTGGAACCAGGTTCCGGTTTTCCGGATCGAGGAGAATTCTCCGGATCTTTTTTCCGATGGGCGTGTCCCCCGGTTCCCGGGTCACCATGCAATCGTAACCCATCTTCCCCAGGCGCTCGACCACCTTCCCGATCTGGGTTGTTTTTCCCGACCCTTCAATACCTTCGAATGTGATGAACATCTCAATCCTTGATGGTTCCGTTAAAAGCACGGCAGCCCGCGGGCGGCAGTATATCCGAAAAGGAACCCGGATATTTTTCCTGCGGTCGGACCGACATTGCCTTCGAGGCTGATCATATAAAACCGGTATATTGACTCAAGAGTTCCCCATACGTCATACCGTGAAAATCCGGCCGCGACACGATCTTGTCGTTATGCGTCCGGGCCGAGTCGTGGTATGCCCGAAGGGTCCGGAGCACCTTGCCGGAAGGCAAGGCGTAAACCTTCCTCACCCAACAATATCTTGACATTTATTGATTAAATTGGCTTTATACTGGAAAATTCATAGGTGTTCAAGGTATTATACCTGTTTCAACGCGAGGGTTGACGGAACCGTCAACGTTCATTCGGCTTTAAAGGCAAGGCAACCCACGATCATTCGGCAACGGAAACGGAGAGTAATGGCGCTATACAGAAGAGACACGATCGGTTCAGGTTTTGTCCCAGCGGGAAGTACAACCGCCGCGACCCTATTGCGGATATGGGCATTTTTATTGATCCTCCTGCCCGGGGTTCCGGTTTTTTCCGGGGAAGCGCCCGCTCCGGACGCCCCATGGCATATCACCGCCGATGAGCTCGGTTACGACGATACCCTGAACGTCTATACGGCGAAGGGGGATGTGTTGATCAACCGCCTGGACAGAAGACTAACGGCGGATTTTGTCCGATTCAACAAGGACACCATGAAGGCCCATGCCAGGGGTAACGTTGTCATGACCGCGGGGGGGGATATTCTCACCGGTGAGCGGATGGACATGGATCTTTCCAATGAAACCGGAACGGTTTACAATGGAAAGATCTTTATAAAGGAGACCCATTTTTTTCTATCCGGCACGACCCTCGAAAAGACCGGCGACAAGACCTATCGGGCCGAAAAGGCCGTTATCACAACCTGTGACGGGGATGCGCCGGACTGGAAGATCACCGGAAAGAAGCTCGACGTCGTGGTGGAGGGGTTCGGCACCATCCAACATGCGGCCCTGTGGGCCGGCAAGCTCCCCGTTGCCTACTCCCCCTACCTTGCCTTTCCCGTGAACCGCAAGCGCCAGACAGGGCTTCTCGCCCCCGAGCTGGGCATCTCAGATCGCAAGGGGTTCGAGTACAACCAGCCGTTTTTCTGGGATATCAGCGACAGCACCGATGCCACGCTATACCTTCACCACATGGCCAATCGGGGTCAGAAGCTGGGACTCGAATACCGCTACAACCTGGGAAAGGATTTTCGCGGGGGGATCATGCTCGATTATCTCGACGACCGGAAGGTGCAGGACGGCGACATCGCCACCAAGGAGTCCTTCGGGTTTGACGCGACCGCCGAGAGGACCAACGACGATCGCTACTGGTTCAGGATGAAGCACGATCAAAAACTTCCCCTTTCGGTGGACCTTGCCCTTGACCTGGACATCGTGAGCGACGCCGATTACCTGAGGGATTTCAAGACCGGGTACGGGGGGTTCAGGGATACGGACGACTTTTTCGAGAAGATGTTTGGAAGGAACCTGGATGATTCCGACGACGCCGTCCGCGTCAACCGCCTCAACCTGAACCGGAAATGGGACCGTTTCAACCTCAATTCCGAGGTGAGGTGGTACGACGATGTGGCCAAAAGGCGCTCCGGGGCCACCGATACCCAGATCCAGAAACTCCCGTCCATCTCCCTTTTCGGTATCCGGCAAAATCTCCCCGGCACCCCCCTGTTTTACGACCTGGATTCCGAACTTACCTATTTCCATCGAAAGGACACCGCGGACGGCAGTCCCAGGGGGGTTCGGGCCGACTTTTATCCCAGGGTCTACCTCCCCCTGTCCCACGGTCCCTACTTCACGTTCGAACCCTCCATTGGATACCGCCAGACCGTGTGGAACCTTTCGGACACGGACCAGGTGGACCGGGACGACTCCCTCAGCCGGGGCATTTACGACATCCGCCTTGATCTTTCAACGGACATGGAGCGTATTTTCGACATCGATCGCTTCGGCATCCGGAAGCTTCGACACTCCCTGAAGCCCGCCGTGGTTTACGAGTACACACCCGAGCAACATCAGGACGACATACCCACCTTCGACGATATCGACTTCATCGAAAGAAACAACACCGTCACCTGGTCCCTGACCAACACCTTCACGGCCAAATCGGGCGCAGGCACGGAGATGACGGGAAGCTTCACCGGAAAGGATCCCGGAGCGGATTCCGGAGCGGATTCCGGGGCGGATTCCGGGGCGACCTACCGTCAAATCGGGCGGTTCAAGATCTCGCAGACTTACGATTTCAACGAGGCAAACGAAAACGACCCTTCCAAATGGCGGGACAAAGAGCACAGGCGCCCCTTTCTGCCCATCGAAATGGAGTTGGAGTTCTCCCCTTGGGACCACGTCCGGCTTCTGGCCGACGGTGCCTGGTCCACCTACGAGAGCAGGATGATCAAGCGCAACATCGGCGCCTTTCTGTCGGATGCCCGGGGCGACAGCCTCCATATCGAACACCGGTACAACGACGATCCCGCCAGGGAGGGGATCGACGCCGACGCGGCCGTCACAACGGAATCGATCTATTTAAAGGTCAACATACCGGTGACCTCCGCCCTTTCCCTCTACTCGACGTATGAGCGGAACATCGAATCGGAAACGGACATCCTGACCCGTTTCGGCTTTACCTACAGGCGGCAATGCTGGGCCCTGGACATGAACTTCACGGACGAAGAGGATGACCAAAAGTTCGCCTTTTTGATCCATCTCAACGGACTCGGCGGCCTGGGAACCAATCTATAGGCGGTTTCGAGTCACCCCGGTTTCATTGACGGGCCGCCTTTCCGGGAAGGTCGCCCGTTATTCGGCAACCCCCGCGACACAGGACCGCCCGGGCTTTTTTAACGCCCCCCGCGGTCCCAGGCTGGACTGATGAAAGAGTGCCCATCCAAGCGTTCCTGGTACGTGATTTATACCCGGAGCAGGTTCGAAAACGTTGTTTACGAGTCCTTGCTGAAAAAATCCATCGACGCCTTTCTTCCGACCGTGCGGAAGCCAAGCAAACGGCGCGACAGAAAGGTGACACTGAGCGTCCCCCTTTTCCCGGGATATGTTTTTGTCAAGTCGGCATTGGACAGCCGGGAAAACCTCGACATTCTCAAGACTGCGGGCGTGGTGGGGTTCGTGGGAACAAAGAGCGGCCCCGTACCGGTGGATCAAGGGGCGGTGGAGTCCCTGAAGATCATGGTCGCCGCAACGGACAGCATCACAACCGGCACCGCCTTCAGGCAGGGGGACCCGGTGCGGGTGACCAGCGGCCCCTTTGCCGGGATCAGCGGCCGTTTCATCCGCCGGGGCGGAAAGGACCGTGTTTTGGTTGAGATTTCCGCCCTCGGTCAATTTGCGTCGGTGGACGTGTCCGCCGAGGAGGTGACCCCTTCCGTGTAATTATTCGCATAACTGCTTGACTTCTTATCAGTTTGTGTTTAATAAAAACATTTATACATCTAATCTGTTGCCAGAAATTGTGTTAAGGAGTTTTCATGAATAAACTGGAGCTTATCTCCGCATTAAAGAGTGAAGCAAACATCTCCAAACCCGAAGCCGCCGAAGTGGTTCAGATTTTTTTCGATTCCATGGCAGAGGCGCTGGCCGAAGGTGAACGTGTGGAGATCCGCGGACTGTTCAGCTTTTTTGTCAAGGAGTACAAGAGCTATACGGGACGGAATCCCAAAACCGGTGAAAAGGTCACGATTCACCCCAAGAAGCTTCCGTTTTTCAAATGCGGAAAAGAGCTGAAAGAGCGGATAGATTACTGATCATATGTCGGGCACGGAAGTTCCATCGGGGTTCAAATCCCTGCCGGACCAGGAACATCCTGCGGGAATCCTCGCGGCGATCCTGGAAAAGGGCAATATCCCCCATGCATTTCTGTTTACCGGCATATCCGGTGTCGGGAAACATGCTGCGGCCGTAACCTTTGCCATGGCCCTGAACTGCGAGGCTTTTCCGGAAAGCCCGAAGGCGGGTCCGGAGGAAGCCGCTTCCCTGTTCCAAGCGGGCAAGGTTCCCTGCATCCAATGCGGGACCTGCAGGAGAATCGCATCGGGCCTGCATCCGGACATCATCTCCATCGCGCCCTCCGGGGACCTGATCAAGATCGCGCCCGTGCGCGAGCTTTGCCGAAGGCTCCGGGTAAAACCCCATGAGGCGAATGACCGGGTGATTCTCATCCGGGATGCCCATGCCATGAACAAGGAGGCCGCCAACGCCCTTCTCAAGGTATTGGAGGAGCCGCCCGAGCGGACGATCTTTATCCTCACCGCCTCGGGCAACACGGACCTCCTGCCGACCATCGTCTCCAGGTGTCTCCATATCAGATTCAACCCGATCTCACTTGCCGCCCTTACCGCCTGTCTGACACACGAACACGGGATCGAAGAAGAGGACGCCCTTGCCCTGGGGGCAATGGCCGAAGGAAGCATCACCAGGGCCCTTTCCATGTACCGGAAGGGGTGGCTTGGGCGAAGAAAGTGGCTCACCCGCGTTGCGGGCGAACTCCCCCGCATGTCCTTGGGGGCACGCCTGGCGTTCGCGGAGAAGCTGGCGGCCAAAAAAGAGCTGCTGCCCGATTCCCTGGAGATTATAAAAAACTATCTGCGGGACATTCTCATATTTCCCTCGAGCCCCAACAGGATCATCAACAAGGATCTGGAAGACGGCATCGGGGAGAGGGCCGGGGCCTGCCCTGCGGATTCGACGATATCAAAAATAGACGCCGTTGTTTCGGCACAACAGGATCTTGCCCGCAACGCCAATCCGCGGCTGACCCTCGAGGTGCTGGTCATGCGTCTTTCGAGAGCATAAATATATATGGAAAAAGTAGTAGGAGTCAGATTCAAGCCCGCAGGTAAAATTTACGATTTCAGCTGCGGCCCCTTTGTCCTGAACCTTGAAGACAACGTGATCGTGGAAACCGAGCACGGACTCGGGTTCGCCGTGGTGGCGACCCCGCCCATGCCCGTGGAGGAAAGGCAGTCCAGGAGCCCCCTGAAAAAGGTCTTTCGGATGGCTTCGGCCGAGGATCTCCGGCAGAGGGAGATCAACGCCGAATTCGAGGCGGCCGCCTTTGATTTCTGCATGGAGTGCATCCGTTCCATCGATCTTAAAATGAACCTCTTTTCGGTGGAGAGCACCTTCGATGCCGGCAAGCTCACCTTCTTTTTCACGGCCGAGGGGCGCGTGGACTTCAGGCAGCTGGTGAAGATGCTGGTGAAGCAGTACCGGATCCGCATCGAGATGCGCCAGGTGGGCATAAGGAATCAGGCCAAGATGTGCGGGGGCTTAGGCAGGTGCGGCCGGGAGATCTGCTGCTCCTCCTTTATCGAGAAATTCGATCCCGTGTCCATCAGGATGGCAAAGGAGCAGGGACTCTCCCTGAACCCCACGAAAATCTCGGGCCTCTGCGGAAGGCTCATGTGCTGCCTGACCTTTGAGAACGATACTTACTGCAAACTCAAGGAAAACGTGCCCAAGATCGGCAAGAACGTGATGACCGAAAACGGCAGGGGCAAGGTGATCCGCCACAACGTGATCCAGGGCAGGCTGACCGTCCGTCTCGAGGACGGATCGGAATTCGAAACCAGAACCGACAAAATCAAGAAAAACAGGTAACCCCATCAAATGAGATCAAATCCCGACAACAAGCCCTTTTACATCACCACCCCCATATATTACGTGAACGCCCGCCCCCACCTGGGACACGCCTACACCACCATCGCGGCGGACGTTTCGGCAAGGTTCAACACCATGAGGGGAACGGACGCCTACTTCCTCACCGGAACGGACGAGCACGGCGACAAGATCGTCCAGGCGGCTGAAAAGGAAGGCATCAGCCCCAGGGCATACGTGGACAAGATCAGCGCCCTGTTCAGCGACCTCTGGCCCGAGCTTTCCATCGGAAACGACCGGTTCATCCGAACAACGGATCCTTCCCACATCGAGGTGGTGAACCGGATTCTCGCGAAGATCCACGAACAGGGGGACATCTACTACAGCGAGTACGAGGGGCTTTACTGTTACGGGTGCGAACGGTTCTACGTGGAGCGGGAACTGGTGGAGGGCAAATGCCCGGATCACGACAAGGAACCCGAGGTGATCAAGGAATCCAACTACTTTTTCAGGATGAGCAAGTACCAGGACTGGCTCGTGAACCACATCAAGGAGAACCCGGACTTCATCCGGCCGGAGCGGTATCGGAACGAGATCCTCTCCTTTCTCAAGGAGCCCCTGGAGGACCTCTGCATCTCCAGGCCCAAGAGCCGCCTGACCTGGGGCATCACCCTGCCCTTTGACGAGGATTACGTCACCTACGTCTGGTTCGACGCCCTGGTGAACTACATCTCGGCCCTGGGTTACCCGGACGATCCGAAGTTCGAAAAGTACTGGCCCGGGGTTCAGCATATCGTGGCAAAGGACATCATCAAGCCCCACGGCATCTTCTGGCCCATCATGCTCAAGGCCGCCGGCATCCCCCTGTACAATCACCTCAATGTCCACGGCTACTGGAACATCGACAAGACAAAGATGTCCAAGAGCCTCGGCAACGTGGTGGAGCCCCGCGCCACAAAGGAGCGCTACGGCACCGATCCCTTCCGCTTCTTTCTCATGCGGGACATGGTTTTCGGCCTGGATTCGAACTTTTCCGAGGACGCCCTGGTGACCCGGATCAACACCGATCTTGCCAACGACCTGGGCAACCTCTTTTCGAGGGTCCTGGCCATGGCGAAAAAATATTTCAAGGGGATCGTTCCCCCTTCGGACCCGGCCGTTGAAGCGGCCCATTCCCTGAACCTTTCGGCCGGCGCGCTGAAAGCTGCGGACGCCTTTGAGCGGGAGATGGAGGGGTTCGCCTTTCATAAGGGACTTGCCGCGATCTGGGAGTTCATCGGAGAGATGAACCGTTACGTGGACCGCACCACCCCCTGGGCCCTTGCCAAGGACCCGGAGCGCAAAGAGGAGCTGGAAGCGGTCATGTACAACCTGCTCGAGGGGCTTCGGGTGATCTCCGGCCTGGTCTATCCGGTGATGCCCGGTTCGGCCGCAGCCATGCAGAAGCTCCTGGGCCTCGATCCAGACGCCCGCTTTTTCGACCTTGCCCTCGTCAAGACCTGGGGCACCCTTGTCCCCGGGACAGAACTCGAAAAACCCTCGGTTCTCTTTCCCAGGATCGAGGTGGAGAAAAAGGAGGCCCCTCCGGAGAAACCCGCGCCGGCCGAGGAAAAACCGGCTCCCGGAAAGAAACCGACCAAGGAGGCCAAGGGTGGCGCGGATCAGGGAGTTCCCGGGATCAAGCCCGAGATTACCTTCGATGATTTTTCCAAACTGGACCTCAGGGTCGCCACGGTTATTGCCGCCGAACCCGTGCCAAAGGCGAAAAAACTCCTCAAGGTGGAGGTGGAGATGGACGGCACCCGCACCGTGGTTGCCGGCATCGCCGGAAACTACGCCCCCGAGGACCTGGTGGGCAAGCAGGTGGTGGTGGTGGCGAACCTTGCGCCCGCCAAGCTCATGGGAGTGACCTCCAACGGCATGATGCTCGCCGCGAAGGACGCCGACGGCCTTACCCTGGCCACATTTCAGAGGGAGGTGACACCGGGCACACCCGTTTCCTGATAATTCCGGGGCCCCGGGCCGTGTTTGGGAAATAAATCGCAAATTCCCCCTCGCCGGCGCCCCGTTTTTTTAGTACGATGCCGAGAAGGCCGTTATTATCACACAGGATCGGTTCACCCCTTTCAGGGAATTAAACAAGCATTAAAAGTTACACTCACAGACGTCCGGGCCTTCCCGCCCGGCGGACACCTGTTCCGGGAGAGACGTATAATGAACATAAATCCCCCCCGCACGAATCAGGATTGGCGTATTTATCAGGATTCCCTGAGGCTCCGCAAACGATCCGGAAAAAAAAACCGAGCGATTTTCAAAATATCTTTATTCATATTAATATTGACCGGTTTTGTATCCCTGCTGCGACTTTTCCCGTTCCAAGAATCAATGAGCGGGGTGACTTTGACCGTTCGCGCCGTTGCCGATTCCGCAAGCTCCCTTACGGCATCCATCGGCGCTTCCCTTGCCGGTCTGTTCCCTGGAGGCAACACCCCTGAAGCGGAGCCCCCCGTGCCGAAACTTGACCAGGAGGCGCTCAAGGCCCTGATTCCGCCGGCGGTTCTCAACAATCTCACCGAGAGATCGTTCGATGTTTCCGGCGGGTCGGAAAGCTACCGGGTCACCACGAGCATGGACATGGACCTCCAGGGCTTTCTTCTCTCCCAATTCGATCGCTTCGGCACCATCAGCAGGGGGATTCCCATGTACATGGGGATTGTGGCCCTTACCCCCTCCACCGGGGAGGTCAAGGCCATGGCGGGATACGACAACAGAAACGGGGAACTCAACCCCTGCCTTGAAGTGAACTTTCCCGCGGCCAGCATCATCAAGATCGTCACGGCCGCCGCCGCCATCGAAAAGGCCGGGCTCACGCCGGAAACATCCCTGGCCTTCAACGGCGGAAAGTACACCCTCTACAAATCCCAGCTCAGGGAGAGGGTCAACAAGCATACCAACCGGCTCACCCTCAGGAGCTCCTTTGCCCAGTCCGTCAACCCCGTGTTCGGAAAGCTCGGCAGCAATCTCCTGGGCAAGGAGACCCTCGAGGAGTATGCGGGCGCCTTCGGGTTCAACACGGAGATCGGTTTCGAGGTCCCGGTGAACACCAGTCGTTTCGCCCTGACCGACAAACCCTACCAGTGGGCGGAAGCCGCGTCGGGTTTCAACCGGCGCACCGTCATCACCCCCCTTTACGGGGCCCTTATCGGCGCCACCGTTGCCAACAACGGGACCATGCCCGTGCCCACCGTCGTGGAAAGGGTGGAGGACCGGACGGGCAGGCTGCTGTACACGCCGGAACGGGGGGGCAGGACGGTGATCGAAAAGGATACCTCCTCCGCCCTCAAGACCCTCATGGCGGCCACCATCGATTCCGGCACGGCCAGGAAAGCCTTCAAGCGCTACAAGCGAGACAAGGTCCTGTCGAAATTGACCATGGGCGGCAAGACCGGTTCCATCGGAAGCCGCGAGTACAAGGGAGTTCGATACGACTGGTTCGTGGGCTTCGCACAGACCGGGGATCTGAAAAAGGAGCTGGCCATATCGGTGATCGTTGCCCATGAAAAGTACATCGGCATCAGGGCAAGCCGGTATGCGAGGATGGCGTTTACCCGCTATTTCAAACGCCATTTCGCCATGGAGAAGAAGCGGCGGGAGGTTGCGGAAAAAACGCGGACGGAAAACAATCCCGCTGAAAGCGGCACATAAATACGAGGGAGGCATCAGCAATGGTATACCGGTTCCAGACAGCAGTAAAGTCCCACGTTTCGGCCTTCATGAAGGGGGCCGCCGGGAAAATAGTGAAGTTTTGTTCCGCCGAAATCCACCTGGGCAGGGCGCCTGCCGGCGTGCCGGACAATTCGATCCTTCTCTTTCCCCTCTCCCCCTGTTTTCTCGGGTGCGGGCTTGCGGGCATCGTCTCCTACAAGGGCGCGGGAGACCATCCGCCCCTGGACCTTTCTCCCTTTGGAGCGTGCCTCCGGGGGTTCGAAACCCGGAGCCTTTCATCGGGCAAGCCGCCCGCTGATTTTCCGGCATCCTACCTCGGGGGCGACGATGCCGTGGATGCCGCAAGAAATCATGCCCTCTCCATGAAGACCAACGCGAACTTCATCCGTCTTTGCGCGGATGCCGCTCTCCAGGCGGAGCTTTCGAAAGCCGTCGAAAAGTTCGCCGCGTTCATCGAAAAGGAGGAGGCCCGTTTCCTCGGGGAGATGGGGCACATGGATTCCGGCGACATGGACATCGTCAGCCGGCGAATCGAAATTTTGAAGGACATCAACTGGTGCCTCGAATCGGAGGTCCTGGGAAATATCCGCCTCACCAACAACCTCATCACCCGGGCGGGGGACCCCGTCTCCTTTTCAACCCGGGAGACCTTCAAGAAGATCAACGCCGTGCTCAAGAGCATCGACCGCCTGGAGGTCAGGGGCCGTGACTCCGCCGGCATCACCGTGCTGTTCACATTCGACAAGGGGGAGTTCGAAAGGTACAGGGGAACCCTCTACCACGAGTCCCTCATGGAGCAGATCAAGGAGCGGGCCAACAAGGAGGTGCTGCTGAACAGGGGCATCAGCATCCAGGATTCCCAGGACGAAGAGGGCCGACACCTGGTGGCCTTTGCCGTCACCTATAAGGTGGCCGCCGAGATCGGAAGCCTCGGGGACAACGTGGCCTTTATCCGAAACCAGATCCGGAACGACGCCCTGCTCCAGATCGCCGCAGGCTTCAACAGCCTGTCGGTGAACGTGACCGCCCACACCCGCTGGGCGTCGGTGGGCGCCATCTCCGAGGCGAACTGCCACCCCGTGGACAACACCTCCGCAACCAGGAGGACCGAGAAAACGGGGTTGATCCATATCTGCCTCAACGGCGATATCGACAACCACCGGGAACTCAAGGAGGAGTACGAGCACAGGTGGGACAGGGTCCAGGAGGAGATCACCACCGACACCAAGATCATCGCCCTCCAGATCGAGGGCTACCTCAAGAGCGGCCACGAGATCAAGGAGGCCTTTCTCATGGCCGTGAACGATTTCGAGGGCTCCCACGCCATCTCCATGGTCACCAGTCTTTCGCCGGGCAAGCTCTTCCTGGCCCAGAAGGGCAGCGGTCAGGCGGTGTTCGTGGGCATTGCCGGGGACCATTACATGCCGGCGTCGGAGGTCTACGGGTTTATCGAGGAGAGCGACACCTATCTCAAGATGGACGGGGAAACGGTGTTCACCGGGAAAAACGGAAAGACCCAAGGCCAGATCTTTATCCTCGACGGCAACGTCGGCGGCATCGAGGGGGTCCAAGCCTGTTATTACGACAGCACCCCCATCGAGATCACGGAGAAGAGCCTCCTCCACACGGAGATCACCTCCAGGGATATCGACCGCCAGGATTTCCCCCATTATTTTCTCAAGGAGATCTCCGAATCCCCCGTTTCCGTCGAAAAAACCATCCAAAACAGATGGAAATACGAAAGCGGGAAAAATTCCCTCATGGTCCCCTCCCTTGACGACAACGTGATCCCCCCCTCCCTTGCCGAAGCCCTCAGGTCGGACCGGATCCGTCGAATCTACTTTATCGGCCAGGGAACCGCCGGGGTCGCGGCGGCCGCCTGCGCGAACATCCTCTCCCACTATCTGGACGACCCGCAGGTCCAGGTCAGCCCCCTCAAGGCATCGGAGCTGTCCGGCTTTTTTCTCAAGGAGGACGACACCGAGGAGAGCCTGAGGGACACCCTGGTGATCGCCATCAGCCAGTCCGGCACCACCACGGACACGAACCGCACCGTGGATATGATAAAGGAGCGGGGCGCAAGGACCCTTGCCATCGTGAACAGGAGGGATTCGGACCTCACCTTCAAGACCGAGGGGGTTCTGTACACGAGCAGCGGCAGGGACATCGAGATGAGCGTTGCCTCGACCAAGGCGTTCTACTCTCAGATCGTTGCCGGAACCCTGCTCTCCCTGCATATCACGGCACTCAAGGAACAGAGATCGGACGAGTTCATCTCCGGCGAGATCGAGGCCCTTCTCGAACTCCCCTCGGCCATGAAGGAGGTGCTCGCCCTCGGACCCGCCATAAAGGAGTCGGCGGAGAAACTCGCCCCCACCAGGACCTACTGGGCGGCGGTGGGCAGCGGCCCCAACAAGGCCTCGGCGGACGAGATCCGCATCAAGCTTTCCGAGCTCTGCTATAAGACCATCTCATCGGATTACATCGAGGACAAGAAGCATATCGACCTCTCATCCGAGCCCCTGATCCTCGTGTGCACCGCCGGCACCAAGGGCACGGTCATCGGGGACATCATCAAGGACACGGCGATCTTCTCCGCCCACAAGGCCTGCCCCGTGGTGATCGCCGACAAGGGGGAGGACAGGTTCACTCCCTACGCAGCGTCGGTCTTTCACGTGCCGAAGGTTTCACAGCACCTGGCCCCCATCGTCAACACCCTGGTGGGTCATATCTGGGGATATTACGCGGCCCTTTCCATCAATCGCGGCTCAAGCTTCATGTTCCGCTACCGGGAGGAGCTCAAGGCGGCCCTGGACGATTACCGCATGAAGGGGCTGGACCTCTACGAGGTGGTCCTGGAAAAGGGGTTCAGGGAGAAGGTGGCGGAGTTCTACAACGAGTTCCGGGTAAGGCGGAGCGAAAACCGCATTCCTGCGGTCATGGGCTTCAACACGGCTTCGGATCTCACCCTCCTCCTCAAATACCTTTCCGGAAGGCTGCCCGTCACCGACTTCGAGCTGGACTTCGGCAAGAAAGGCACCCCCGGCAACATGCTGGACACCCTCTTTGAGTGCATGGGCAATGCCGTGAACAACCTTGCAAGGCCGGTGGACGCCATCAAGCACCAGGCCAAGACCGTGACGGTGGGCACCAGCCGCAGCAGCGACAAGATGGAGGGGCTCCTGTTCGAGACCCTTTCGGAACACGGCATCACCCTTCCCCAGATCACCAACAGCAACGTGCTGGTCCTCAAGAACCTCCAGGGGATCATCGCGACCATCAAGGGGGCCGCCCTCTACCGGATCTCCGGCCTGAACCTCCTGGGGGAACCCGTTTCCACGACCCGTATCGAACTGGTCCATAAACGGGGCGATCTGGAATCGATCCCCTCCAGGGTGGAAACGGACAAGCAGCTCAAGGGAACCAAGCACATCATCGTGCGGGAGGGCAACGTATACCTCGGAAAGGGCAGGAAGGACAACAAGAACATCCTCGTGGTACCGGTGATCTCCGCCGCAGCGGGGGGCACCCCGGTGATCGAGTACATCCTCTCCCTTCACGTGGGGTTCAAGGAGAGCCGGATCCCCCTGTTCGTGAAGATCAAGGCCCTTGGCGGCAAGTTCGACAGGATACGGAACACGGTGGCGGAACACAGCGTGAAGTGGGACGACAAGCTTCTGGACATGATCAAGGTGGAGGATCTGTTCGGGGATTCAGCAGAAAAAACCGGCGATTACATCGTTGCGAACATAAACTGACAGCCTTGCGGTCGGTTCATTGATAAACATCCTTCCGAGGCCCCGCCATGACCACCCAAATTGCCGGTCCTCGTCCTGAATGGAGTAGATGATGCGGTATCGCCCCCTGCGAAGGCGATACCGCTCCTGCCCGGACAATTTCCCGCAACCTCGGGGCTCCGCCTCCTGTTCAAGCTTCAAAAACAAAAAAGGCCGGACCATGAACACCATGATCCGACCTTTATTATCTTTTAACGATCATTACCTACCATGCACCCGGAACATTATCCGGATTCATATCAGGCCCTGGAGTGCTTCAGGGAGGCCCTGATAAATTCGGAGAACAGGGGATGGGGCTCCATGGGCCGGGACTTGAACTCCGGATGGAACTGGCATCCCAGGAACCAGGGATGGTCCTTGATCTCCACGATCTCGACGAGCTCGCCGCTGGGGGACATGCCGCTGAATACGAGGCCGTTCTGCCTGAGCACCTCGAGGTACTCGTTGTTGAACTCATAGCGGTGGCGGTGACGCTCGGAGATCATCTCCTCGCCGTATGCGTCGTATGCCGTGCTGTCCTTTTCCAGCTTGCAGGGATAGGCCCCCAGGCGCATGGTGCCGCCCTTTTCCGAGGCGACGTCGCGCTTTTCAACCTGCTGGGTCTTGTCGTCGAACCACTCCTTCATGAGGTAAATAACGGGGTAGTCGGTTTTCTTGTCGAACTCTGTGCTGTTGGCGTCGGCAAGGCCCGCGATGGTCCTGGCATACTCGATCACGGCGATCTGCATGCCCAGGCAGATGCCGAAAAAGGGGATCTTCTTCTCCCGGGCATACCTTGTGGCGAGGATCTTGCCCTCGGTTCCCCTGGAACCGAAGCCGCCGGGCACGAGGATACCGCCCACGCCCTCCAGAGTCTCCTCCAGGTTCTCCTCGGTGAGGTTGGTGGAGTCCACGTACTTGAGTTCCACCCTGCACTCATGGGGGAAACCGCCGTGGGTCAGGGCCTCGTTGAGGCTCTTGTAGGATTCCGTCAGGTCCACGTACTTGCCCACGATGGCGATGGTGACCGTATACCTGGGATTCTTGATCCCGTCCACGAGCTGACGCCAGTCGTCCAGCCTTGGAGCCCTTGCCCAGATATTGAGCTTCTTGACGATCTGGTTGCCCAGCCCCTCCTTGTTGTAGATCAGGGGCACCTCGTAGATGCAGTCCACGTCCTTTGCCGTGACCACCGCGTCGGCGTCCACGTTACAGAACAGGGCGATCTTGTTCTTGATCTCCTTGGAGAGGAAGCGGTCCGTGCGGCAGAGGAGGATGTCGGGCTGGATACCGATGCTCCTGAGCTCCTTGACGCTGTGCTGGGTGGGTTTGGTTTTCTGCTCTCCGGCGGTCTTGATGTAGGGGACCAGGGTCAGATGGATGTAGATGGCGTTGGAGGACCCCACCTCGGCCTTGAGCTGCCGGATCGCCTCCAGAAAGGGAAGGCTCTCGATATCCCCGATGGTGCCGCCGATCTCCACCAGCACCACGTCCACGTCTCCGGCGACCCGCATGATGTTGCGCTTGATCTCGTCGGTGATATGGGGAATCACCTGAACGGTGCCCCCCAGGTACTCTCCCCTTCGCTCCTTGCTGATAACCGAGTTGTAGATCTTTCCGGTGGTGAAGTTGCTGTCCTTTCCAAGACGCGCGTGGGTAAACCGCTCGTAATGGCCGAGGTCCAGGTCTGTCTCGGCACCGTCGTCGGTAACGAACACCTCACCGTGCTGAAAGGGATTCATGGTTCCGGGGTCGACGTTGATGTAGGGATCGAGCTTCTGTATGGTCACGGTGAGCCCGCGACTCTCCAGAAGCGCGCCAATGGCTGCCGATGCCAGCCCCTTTCCAAGAGATGATACAACGCCCCCTGTCACAAAAATAAATTTTGTATTTCTATTCATAAAAGCTTCCCCATAAATTTTTTCAAACTGTGTGGTGTATAAAAAGGTGTTCGGTACAGGGCAAACGCCGAAGTCGGGCCGGCAGCCGTCCCGGTTCCCGATCAGCGCGGCCTTGCCCAAAGGTCGAGCCGTCAGCTTTATGCGGGATCGAACGCCCCGCGATATTCAAGCGTTTTCAACATACGGCGATACCGCCGTTTATTACTCACGGGCGGGTATTGCCCCGCTCCCGGGAACGTCCTTGGCCGTCGCCCGGGGATATTCCGCTTCAAGGCGCGAAATATCGAAAAGGTCACCGGAAAATTTCACATTCTCGCGCACATCCCGCACATCGAGGATCCGAACCTCCCTGCCGGCTTCATATAGGGTGATGCGCCGGGGGTACCTGGCCTTTCCCACCTTGCGCCAGCCCGCGAACCGCGCTTCCGTGCCGTCCGCCGCAATCCAGCGAACAGGGAGCTTCGATTCCTTGTCCACCCAGAGCTGCGGCGGCGTCTCGTCGGGGTACCCGGCTCCCAGCACAAAGGCGATCCTCCCGTCGTGCCGTCCCAGGCTCGAAACCGAAACATCCACCCCCAGGGCGGCGAGCCGCTTTACAAGGGCCGTACGGCTTCTGTAAAGGAAAAGTTCGGGATAGGTGTCGGCGGCCGCAGGTTTCGCCGAAGAAAGCACCCCATTCTCGACAACCGCGCTCCTTCCTTTGTTCAGGAGGTATACCCGCTCCCCGGAACCGTCCACGAGACGGGAACGGTACCTTCCCGGGAACATGTACTTGACGGTTTCAACAGCGCCCATGTTTTGCAAATCCCCGGATATTCCAGGATCAAGCAGCTCGTGTGTCGCCGAAAGGCGCGCCGTTCGTCCCAGGTTCCTGATCATCAGGTCCAGCACATGGGCTCCCTGGAGAACATATGCGGGCGTATGAACCGGAATGCCGAGGAGGAATGCAATGATCCCACATAAAACCGCCGTTTTTTTCAGGCCGCGCGCCCTGTGCCGGCACGCCGTATTGCCGTCTCTTTTTCCCGTCAAAGCTGTTGTTCCTGTTTTTTATCGGGTCCGTGAAACTCCCGGGTCAAATTCCGATTTCTCCGGGCCCGTCGGTCTTGAAGGACCGCTTCTTTCAAGGGCGCGCCCGGACAGGCCGCAAAGGCGAAATCGTAATTAAAATCTTTTTGATATGTCATGTCCAAACAAGCAGGAGCTTGAACCGACGCCCTTTCGCCATGGCGAATCCTCATGGAAAACCCGGTCCAAACCCCTGGAGTCTTAAATCATCTTAATCCGTCCGGGTCAGGTGATCATACCGGGACGCCCCGGCGAATGCTTCGCCGCGACACGATCCCCGGTAACTCACCCCAAGCCCATTACCGGATCAGGACACGAAGAGATCAGAAAAGTTGGCGCCCTCGCCCAGCTCCTCTTCGATGCGGATCAGCTGGTTGTACTTTGCCACCCTGTCGCTCCGGCACATGGAGCCGGTCTTGATCTGGCCGCCGTTGACCCCAACCACGAGATCGGCAATAAAGGTGTCCGCCGTCTCGCCGGACCTGTGGGAGATCACCGTGGTGTACCCCGCCCGGTTGGCCATCTCGATGGCATCAAGGGTCTCGGTAACCGTTCCGATCTGGTTGAGCTTGATGAGGATGGAGTTGGCAAGACCGTCCTCGATCCCCTTTGCGAAGATCTCGGGGTTGGTCACGAAGACGTCGTCTCCCACCAGCTGAACGTCTCCGCCAAGGCGTTCGGTCATCACCGCCCAGCTGTTCCAGTCCTGCTCGGCCAGGCCGTCCTCGATGGAGATAACGGGATAGTTGGCAACGATCTCCTCGTAGTAGTCGATGAGCTCCTCGGAGGTGAGTTCCTTGCCCTCTGCGGCCAGGTGGTATTTGCCGTCCTTGTAGAACTCACTGGCCGCAACGTCCAGTGCAAGGCAGATCTCCTCGCCCGGAATGTACCCGGCCTTTTCGATGGCGTCGATGATGTTCTTGATGGCGTCCTCGTTGGATTCGAGGTTCGGAGCGAAACCGCCCTCGTCCCCCACGGAGGTGACCAGTCCCTTCTCCTCGAGAATATTTTTGAGGGTATGGAACACCTCGGCTCCCATCCGCACCGCCTCGGCCAGGGTCTTGGCGCCCACGGGGATGATCATGAACTCCTGGATGTCCAGGCTGTTGGGGGCATGGGCGCCGCCGTTCACGATGTTCATCATGGGCACCGGAAGGCTCCTTGCGCTGATGCCGCCGAGATACCGGTAAAGGGGCATGCCGAAGGCGTCCGCCGCGGCCCTTGCCGCCGCCATGGAGACCCCGAGAATCGCGTTGGCGCCCAGGCGCTCCTTGTTGGGGGTGCCGTCCAGCTCGATCATCTTCAGGTCCAGGCCGGCCTGGTCGGCCGCATCCATTCCCGTCACTGCGGGGGCGATCTTCTCCATCACGTTGGAAACGGCTCCGATCACGCCTTTGCCCAGATAGCGCTTGGGATCCTTGTCCCTCAGCTCCAGGGCCTCGCGGATGCCGGTGGAGGCACCCGAGGGAACCGCGGCACGACCCATTGCCCCGCAGGCCAGCAACACATCAACTTCAACGGTGGGATTTCCCCTGGAGTCGAGAATTTCCCGTGCTTTCACTTCAGTAATCTCGGTCATCATAAAATGTTCCATTCAAAATAATCAACGGGTCCCGGGCAAACGGCTCGTAAGATACTTTTCGCCTTACGCCATTGGTACAACGGTGAAACGTGGGCACCCCACATGGAAACTTCGTTAAACGTAAAGCTGCCGAAGGTTCAATGGAACCTGCGGCCAAAGGCGCCCGGACCCCTATCGTTATGGTTGTGTTCGTGCGGGATAAAAAGACAGGGTCGGCCCACACCCCCCCTGCGGCACGGTCTTTAAAAAAACATAAAAACTTAACCCGCCGCCCGCCTGCTTGTCAAGCCCTCCTCCCTCCGCACCCAACATATCATACGGTAACACTCCGAATAAACGGAGGATCATTTTTTTTCACCAACAAAAAAAAAACGGGATTGTTTCTCACGAAAAAAACGGAATCATTTTTCAACGTACAAAAACGAGACTGAGCCACGGACAGTAGGTGATGATAAGCACCGCCAGGAGCAGGACCGCCATAAAGGGAAGGGTCGCCCGGTAGATGTCGATCACCGGCTTGTTGAACCTGAAGCTCGCGATAAAGAGGTTCATTCCCACCGGCGGGGTGAAATAGCCGATCTGCATGTTGGCAAGAAAGATGATCCCCAGGTGCACCGGATCGATCTGGTAACTCGCCGCCACGGGCAGTATGAGGGGCACCATGATCACAATGGCCGAAAAGATGTCGAGGATGGCCCCCAGGAGGATGAGGAGGATGTTGAGGAGAGCCAGGAACGCGATCTTTCCCGTGATATGCCCCTTGATCAGGGTGAAGAGGCGCATGGGCACCTCCGCGTCCACGAGAAAGTTCGTGAAGGCAAGGGAAACGCCGAGGATCAGGAGAATACCTCCCACCATCACCATGGAGTCGCGCATGATCCCGGGCAGCTTGGCCAGGCTCACCTCTTTCAGGATCACCACCTCGACGATGATCACGTAAAGGGCGGTCACGGCCGCCGCCTCGGAAACGGCGAAAAGTCCCGTATAGATTCCCCCGAGGAGAAAGATGGGCAGGGGCAGTTCCCACTTGGATTCCCATAGGGCCGAAAGGGCTTCCGCCCATGAGAAGCGCGTCAGGGGAACCGGGCGTTCCCGGTTGGCCCAGACGCTCCACAGGGAGAGGAGTACCACCATGAGGATCCCGGGGAGGATGCCGGCCAGAAAGAGATCGGCAATGGCAACGTTCTCGCCGGCGCTCATCTGCTGGGCAACGATCCCGTAGAGGATCAGGGGAAGGGAGGGGGGCAGCAGAAGCCCCAGGCTTCCCGATGTGGTCACCAGTCCCAGGCTGAAGCGCTCCCCATACCCGGCTTGTTTCAACGCCGGCATGAGAAGTGCGCCCAGGGCCACGATGGTGACCCCCGAGGCGCCCGTGAAGGCCGTGAAAAAGGCGCACGCCGTGAGCCCCACGATGGCCATCCCCCCCGGCACCCATCCGAGAAACGCGCGGGTGAGGCGCACGAGTCTCTTGGAGGTGTTGCTCTCGCTGAGGAGATATCCGGCAACGGTAAACAGGGGAAGGGCCAGGAGAATGGGGGTGTCGGTGATCCGGTACACCTCGATGGCGATGGCCGAAAGGTCGATGCCGGAATGGTAAAATCCCAGCATGGAAACGGCCAGAATAACGGAAAAGAGCGGCGCACCGAAAAGCGCAAGCAGGATCAGGAAAAAGGCAATGAAAATAGGGTTCACGGTCTTAAATCGAGACTCCGTTTGAAGTTGATAAATGCGAGCAGGAGGTACCGCAGCCCGATCACGAGAAAGGCAATGGGAATGATGGACGCGCATGCCCAGGTGGGCACGGATGCAAAGGCCGCGCCGCCGAAGCTGTATTCGTCCATGACGAACCGGGCGGAGTATCCGCACGCGACAAGACAGACAAGGGCCGCGAAGAGGCTCACCAGGGTCTCGGAAACGGCCTTCATCCCCCTGGAGAGGTAGCGGGTGAACACATCCATTCTGATCTGCCGCTCCTGGCGGGTGGCCACCATGGCGCCGATAAGGCCGATCCAGAGCACCAGCACCCGCAAAAGAGGATCCCCCCAGACGACTCCTCCATCAAACAGGTTGCGAAGGAGGATCTGGGAAACCGCCAGCAGGATCATCAAAAAGAGAAGGCCCACCAGGATCACGTCCTCCACCCGGTGGAGCATCCCGACGATCCGTCCGGCCGTTCCCCGGTCCCGTTTATTCATCTCCCTTTCCCTCTTTATTTCTGAACTCGGTGATGTAAGCGTTCAGACGTTCCACCATCTCCCCGGTAAGGCGCCCGGATGCGGTCAATCGCTCCGGCACCCCGGCGGACCTTTGGTGCCACTCGGCAAGGTCCCCCTCGGCGGGGCTCAGAAATTCAATCCCCTGCTCCTTGAGCACGGAAAGGGATTTCACGTTGTCGTTCCGGTTCTTCCGGTCGATCTCCCGGAATGCCCGGCCCATGACCTCGCGCACGATCGTCTGATCGGCCTCCTTGATCCTGGCGAATTTTTTCTTATCCACAGCCATGAGGGCGTAGATGTACACCAGGGGAAGGTCCGTGAGATACTTGACCTGGGTATGCCACTGGAGAACGATGGCGCCGATGGGGGCGATGGCAACGGAGTTGATCAGGCCCGTGGAGAGCCCGGTGCGCACATCCGCGATGGACAGGGGAATGGGCTTGATCCCGAAGGCCTTGACCGCCTCCAGGGCCGTTGAATCGTTGTCCGGCACCCATACCTTCTGCTTCTTCAGGTCGGCCACGGTGCGCACCGGCGAAGCGGACATGATGTAGGCAAATCCCCCCTCGGCAAGCCCGAAGGTCACGAAGCCCCCCTCTTCCAGCCCCGCCATGATCAGTGGATCCATCCTCTCCCGGACATAGTCCACCTCGGCAAGGGACCTGAACTTGAGGGGCAGGGTATACACCTGGGAATCCGGATAAAAGGCCGCCACGCTGCCCGATGTAAAGGCCCCGCCCTGGAGCTGGCCGATGCGGATCTTGCGCAGCACCGCCTTGTCGGTCCCCATCACCCCGCCGGGATAGAACTTGAACTTGACCCTTCCTTCCGTTTTCTCCTTTACCTCGGCCGCGCCTTCGCGCATGCGCTCCATCCAGAAGGAGCCCTCGGGCGAGAGGGTCGCAACCTTCAGCACCAGTCCGTGGGCGGCCCCGGCCCAGAGGCAGAACACCATCAACGACAATACCGTGATTCTCAGCTTCAATCCCATCTCCATCTCCTGTTCGCGAAAGCCCGCCTCGGGGCCGCGTACTTTTTTTTAGAAATAATCGTCGGCATCCGAGAGAAGGTCCGCTGCCTGCCCCTTTGCCAACCGGTTCACCAATCTGAACCCCTCGATATCCCCCTTGGCATCCGCCACCTCCTTCAGCAGGCGATCGTGGAGTTCACGGTCGAATACCAGCCGTGCATACTGTTTTGCAAAAACCACCTTGATCATCAGGTTCTTTCCCCGGGAAAGTTCAAGGGCACGCTCGAAATGGGCCCTGCCCTTTTCGGGCTTGCCCCCCAGGGCGGGGGGAATCAGGGTCGCCATGACCCCAAGATACATATGGGCACCCCCGTCGTCAAAACCCTCGTCCAGGGCAACCACCCGGTTCATGATCTCCTCGATCCTTGAAATCCGGGCCACGGCGGAAAGATCGTCGGAGTGGGCCTGGATCCAACCGCCCCATGCGGCTCCCAGGGTGTAGAGGGGCTTTAGATGCCCTTTCCCCGCTTTGTTCAGGCGGCCCTTGAAGCTTTCAAAATCCATCTTCCCCAGTTCGCAGAAGTCGGAATCGTTGACGCAGAGCGCCTTGAAGGCATAGTCCAGCGCCCTTTGGGTCAGTCGTTTTGCCCGCGCCTTGTCCTTGACGAACACACCGGCATAGGTTGTATAGAGTTTGGCCCCCGCCATGAGCAGGTCCTCGTTCTCGGGTTCCCCCCTGAGAAAGCCGTCCACCATGAGCAGGTATGCCGGCGCCGCCGCCGCGACCGTTTCCGGATCGTCGCTGTTGACCATGGCGTCCGAGAGGTTGCCGGCCATATCGGCCTTTATTCCGCTCGTCACGGCCGAACACCCTCCCATGAAGAGTGCCGACAAAAGTATCGCCAGGAGATGTATGTTTTTTACCAGCCCAGTTGAGTGCAATCCGCCGACCATGGTGCCCCTCGTCTTAATAGCGCTTGTGTTGATTTTAATTACAATCCTCGCCCATGTTGCTTCCCCGACGAGTGATCCGTGATTCTCCGGGAGATCAGGCTCCGGCCACTTTGCCAGCCGGCGCGAACCGGATGCCGGCTCCAAAAGCTACGCCCGACCATCCCGAACAAGGAACGATATGAAAAACTCTCCGGGGTGTCAAGAAAATAGCCCACCGGTTTATTATCGGGACCTTATCGACCACCGGAACAGCCTTCGGGTCTCATTCCCATTCCGGCCGCTCCATGGCGCGAACGTAAACAGGCCGGATACCGGCTCCCGCGCCCAATATCGCCGGCGTGTTTTCATGGGACGCCTTTCGCCCCGCACATGGGAAAAGAATCTCCCCTCGTTTCACGGATCAAGGGGATGCCCTCCCCGGGTTCGTCAATATCGTTTTCCCGGGCCGACCGACGGCCCCCGGATTGCAAATGGGGAATACCGAAAGGTACCGTTTCAAAGTTCAACGCTTTTGTATTCACTCGAGTTGAGTGAATCGGTTCGGCGTTCATTTTTTTTGAACGAATTCCCCCCAGGCAACCTTCGGAGCTCACCTGCCGCGAGGCCTCCCCATCTGTTTCGTGATGTCCCGTTCGCACCCGCGCGGGGCGCGCCGGCATTGACTCGTTATAAGGTAGGGGAAAGGGGGGAAATTGGGGAGTCATTTTGTCGATTATTCATTTTTTTTGGGTTTTTTGCTTTTTTTGCTTGCACTATCCGAATTCTCCTGCTAAAAGCTCGCTACGAAAAATGAGTTTGCCGACGCAGTCAAGGCGAACGAGTTTTGCCGATATAGCTCAGGTGGTAGAGCATCTCACTTGTAATGAGAATGTCCTCCGTTCGAATCGGGGTACCGGCTCCACCTGAGCAAAAAAATACTTGACAAACACTTTTCATCAAAGTATAGTTATCAAGTTTTTGCAGAGATGGAAAGACAATGGTTGCCACGGGGGTGTAGCTCAGTTTGGTTAGAGTGCCTGCCTGTCACGCAGGATGTCGCGAGTTCGAGTCTCGTCACTCCCGCCA
>PPCM01000607.1_pt1 | contig 26628 bp, 22 predicted proteins | sample 1555541 | NCBI WGS metagenome assembly PPCM01 (sample SAMN05284479, study PRJNA326546) | Marine sediment metagenome, whole genome shotgun sequencing project. | isolation source: marine sediment | place: Germany: Wadden Sea | collected 2012-09-05 | reverse complement strand
GAGTAAGTATAAAAATGTTAGGAAACTCTTAAAATAAAATCATACAACCTCTATCGAAAAAGGAATTATTAAATAAATACCCCTTAATAGAATTTACGATGAGATTGGAAACGATATGAGATAGGATTTTAACACGAATTTTAAAAACTCAAGTTTCACACGAAGTAAGGCTTACTGCAATAATTGAATACAAGAATATTCCTTCAGGCGAACATCAAAACAATCCTATACTACAATATTCTTCTACCTTCTAAACACTTATGGTGGTAGAAGCATCTTGCTATAGAAATAAAAAAAACTGCAGATAAAACAGGATCTCTACAGTTCTCTTTTAGAGAGTTGTAAAAGATAGCTAATCTATCATTTCATCCTCCCTTTATTTCATTATAACTTCAATATATATTGTCTATATTCCTCGTGTTCTGCAATACTAATTCTTTTCTTCTCGTATAGTGAATTGATATACTCGAGTTTCTTGGCTTTTTCACCCAATCTATTTATTACACTTATGCAATCCTTAGTTGAATACATTTCCTCATCAGTCAACGGTTTTGTGTTTTCAACTACTGGAACACTTTTTGCCTCTGGAACTCTGACAATATGGTTTTGTGCATTTCTGCTTGATATAACAAGATTTTTGATATCATCAATTTGCTTTTTAGACTCAACTGAGATATCTGCTATCACAGCTAGTGCCATGTAAATAGAACCCACAGTTAGAACAGAAAATCCTCCCACCAACAATATTATGATTGCAGTGTCTGGACTCAAAAAGCTAGTTTGTTCATATAACCTATATGTACCAATACCCCCAAAAATAAAAATTATTATTGCAATAAATCTTAACGTGCTGCTTATATTTTTTTTACTGAACATTTTCTCCACCTCGTATTTTCACTGTCTCTTTAACTTTGTTAAAATCCTTTAGCATGAATCTTTTTTTTGACAATCCACTAACTATAAATACTGTAACTACACTAGTAATGGTACTAGCGATGAATAGGTCAGGAAGTGTATTGAAAACTAAAGTCGGTTCTTCAGTTACCATCTTAAAAAATACTTCAATGAACCCAGGCCCATACCCTCCCTTTAAATCAACGTATGCAATTGCAGCCATACTATACATCACAACATATATCGATATAAATCCTGCCAAAGCAGCTATTGCAAAATTAGCAAGTTCTAGTGGTTTATTCTCTGTTTGAGAATTTACACTACAACCAAGTCCTGAACCAAGACCAATCAATCCCGAAAGTACCATTATAACATTCGCATCAATTGAATATATATCACCATCAGAAATATAGATAAACATTGGAATTGAGAAGATCAATCCAATAAATATACCTTTAATAATTTTTACCACCAAAAACATCTCCTTTCAATATTAACTAAATTGATATTACAACAGATACTACAAATTCTTGTAAACTGAAATTTCTAACTCATTATCAACATTAAATCTTAAATCATAACTTGAAAACTTGACTATCGATTCATTTGAAAGTTCTTGTTTTTTGAATGGCATCAATCTACCACCATTTAGTGTTGATCCTTCACTTGAACCTAAGTCTGTCACATAGTAATTTCCTTCGTATTTCTCAAAACCTACATGATGTCTTGAAACATCAAGATCTTCCAAAATAATATCGCAGGTACTCATTCTACCGACGATTATATTATCAAATATTCCTAAGTCATATTCTTTACTCATAATATGTTTCATAACTTTCACCCACTTACCTAAAGAAACTTATTACAGAGCCAAAAAACTCTTCAGTTCCTTTTTTAAATGATTGGACTCCGTCTTTTGCCCACTCGTATCCCTCGACAACAGCATCAGTACCCCACTCTACAGTGTCACCTAAAAAGTCTGATGTGGCTTTTATACCATTCCCAACACCTTTTACAACGCCTTCACCAAATGAGACAATCCCATCTCCAATCCTACCAATCTCTTCAGCAGTATATTCAATAAATTGGTCAACTTCTTTCCCAATCTCATCCATGTCTTTCATAAACTCTTCATAAACATGTCGCGGATGATTCTTAATATTGTCGATTACAAAACCAACATAGTCTTTGATTCCCTTTAAAACAACATTTTCAAAGAAATCACCAATTTGCTCAGTTGCTTCATCCATAAGATTATCCATGTCGAGACCTTCATTTAATTGATCAATCATACCTTGAGTATCACTATCAATATCATAATCTGAAGTGTCAACACCCAATTCAAATGAAAAGGCTGTGTTTACTGCATCGATAAAGTTTCCACTCTTATAGTTAGCTTTCTCAACACTGACTACTGTGTATTCTGGATTCTTTTCCTTAAAAGAATCGAATGGATTGATACTATTTATTATTTCATCAATATCATACATTCTGACTTCAAAAAAGATATCAGACTTTAGAATCGCTTCAATACCAATTACTAAAATTTTAGAAATATCAACAATCTTAGGTGATCCAACTTTCATCTTCTTCAAATATTCTTCATTGCCTCGATATTTGTTCAAAGAAAAGTCCAAACAACCGACTAGATTTCTTTGATCATAAATTAATGAATCGATATCCTGAACTAAACTTCTAGATTCATATGTTTCCATTAGTCTGTTAATCTTTATCAAGTTAGACTTAGAAGCTTGTAATTTTACAAGCTTCTTTCTCAAACTATTTTCTACTCTCTGTACACCAGATAACTCAATGTCAATCAAGTCGGGCATTAATATCCTATTCTTCATGTATAACCCTCCTTCTTGAACTAAAGTACTTTCTACTTAAACTGTTGTGCTTCGTTGTTAATTCTTTGCTCTAGACTTGAGTATTGATCTGCAACTGTTCTATCTAAGAATGCCGCATAAGACTCAACAATTTGTGTATAATTTGCAAGTTTTGGTTCCATCGCTTTCACACCTTCTCTAACAGTTAGGGAAGCTTGTGATTGCCAGCTTGCTTCAAGCGAGTTCATGTCATTCATGATTTCTCTTAATTGGTTGCTTAAGTTATCATTCAATCTTCTAATTTCTCCTGCAATACTTTTAACTTCGTTTATCGAAATATTAATACCTTCCATAATCTATCCTCCTATGATTTTAATGAAGCTGCTTTAGCTTTAATGTCTTGTTGTGTCTTGTCATAAGCATTCGCTGCTCTTCTTAAAAACTCAGAATACTCATGTAATAATCTAGTCATTTTTTGAAAATCATCTTTGAAAAGAATTACCTTCTCTACATATGCTAAATTATCTACACCTTTCCATACCGCACCTAAACCTTCGACCTTATCTAAAAGGTTTACCCAGTTTGCTTCATACTCAGCACATTGAGTATCGATCTTTGATGCTACACTTTTTAAACGACTTGGTTCAACAACAATTTTGTTAATCATAATCTTTCCTCCAAATTGTATTTTTCTATACTAGTAATATATCACTAATTATCTATGGATATTGGCCTTTGGCTTGTAATCCATTTTTTTTGTCTTCATCTCTCAATCACGCTCTTCAACTAGAGTAAAACAAGTTCTGAACCACCATTTATTGGCGTTTCATAGATAAAATCACTTCCTTCATAGACTTCTCCATTTAAAGAATTACAAAGAATAGGTTGACTTATCCTAATCTTGACCTTACTTACACTCTCCGTTAAATCCATGATTACATCGATCAACTCATAAATTTGAATGTCAATCGGAATGATGAAGTCATGCTTTTCACCTATTGATGGGATGTTTACACTGATAATTATTTCTGTCATTATATTTCCTCCACCATCTTAACTTTAATTACTTCATTATCTTGAACAATATGAGCAAACGCAGGACTTGTTGGTTGGTAAAGTTGATCTTCGCTTAACTTCGCCGCACACAATTCATTATTAGCGCGAAGTGTGTCACCTACAAACATACTGATTTTTTCTTTACAATGTTTCTTAAAGTAATCATTATTCTTTTCAACATAGAATGTGTTAGAATTATCAAAGATAATTACTTTAATGTTGTAGTCAATCTCATTTTTATTCATTGCAAGCATCAATCTAACCTCTAAATCAAACAGTTCTCTTGATAACTCACTTATTGAATTGATGACAACAAATACTTGATCAAATGTTTCTGATTTGCCCTGCTCAAGTGCTGTCTTAAAAGCATTGTTTCGCTCTAGAACCAAACTAAAGAAATGTTCAGTAAATGCCTTTGAATCTTCAAATGTTTTAACATCGCATCCTAGCCCAAATGAATCATATAAAACTGTCTCATATTTTGAACTAAGTTGATTGATTATACTTTTTCTCAATGTTAAGTTATTACCATCATCAACGATATTTGTAACTACCTTATTTTCGAAACTGATAAATGCTGGAAATACCTCTTGGTCACTTAGACCCACTAATACTCCATTGTTTAGACTTATTTCATCCTCATAATGAGATAATTTAATTGTTTCAGGCATCACTTTAATTGATCGATCAAATTCTTTTTTATTACTTACTTTCAATTCATTGATTGCAATGCGCTCAGCTGATTCAGATGGTGCAATTGAACATACTTGGTACTCAAGTATAGTATTATTAAATTTAAGTAACCCACGCCCATTTATTTCTTCTGGTGTGAGACCATTAGTTCTACCTAAGATATTCATGTATTCATTGTCATCATTAAATCTTAGGGTAAAGATTTGATTAAAGTTTTGTAATGTTCTATACCTCACTGCTCCTGATGAAGGAGCTGTTATCAAGAAGTAAATTCCATATTTCACACCTTCTCGACTTAAACGATAAACCCATTCAACTTCATTCTCAAACAGTTCGGTAAAAGATGAATAGTTATTAATCACAATCACAATATTTTCCATCACGTCGTCATTGCTTTTATTGTATTCCTCAAATGATAAACTTAGATCAGAAAGTTTTTGACGCCTTTCAATGAATGTCTTGTTTATCTTTGCAAATAATTTAGGTACTTTAAGTTCATCTGCTGAACCAATAAAATCACTAATTTGCTCAACACCCTTAAATGCTCTCAGTCTCTCTGACCCAAGATCAATTACGTAAGAACTCAAATATTTAGCTGAATACTTTCTAAACATTGAATACAATAACGTCTTAACAAACATTTCAACTCCTGTACCACCAGAACCAAAGACAACAACATTTCCTTGATCTGTGAATGGAACGGTTAATGGAAATTGATTTTGATTTTGTGGATCATCTACCATCCCAAGAAGTGGGTTGAGGTGTGTTTGACTTTGAACAAGTTCTTCATTAACACATTCTAATAGAATCATTTGCTTAAGTTTGTTTAGCCATATTTTTTGACTAACAACTTTTGAATTGCTACAAATCTCATCAATGTGATCGACTATTGCATCAATTTGTTTTTTTGAGTGTTTGCTCTTCATCTTCTTTGGATATGTAGTTCCTGATAAAACTTGCCCAGAATTATTCACACAACTGACACGCTTGTAAGCATTCTTTGAGAATGTTTCTTTGGCTTCATACATTTCACCCGAATAAGCTGATTGTCCTAAATCAAAGATCTCATTATATCCTACTTGGAAGTAATATCTTCCGACATCACTTAGATTCGCAGCATCCGGTCTTTTTAACATATCCATACTATCTGACTTATCTTGAACCTTTAAGCAGACTTTAAATCTAGAATTACTCCAAATCTGATCATCAACAACACCAGACGGTTTTTGAGTCGCAAGTATTAAGTGAACACCAAGGCTACGCCCAATTCTTGCAGCACTTATCAGTTTCTCCATAAACTCTGGTTGTTGTGCTTTAAGTTCAGCAAACTCATCAGAAATAATAATTAAATGTGAAAGAGGATTTTTCACCCTGCCCTCTTTATATAATTTTTGATATCCGTAAATATCGATATTACTAACATTTAAATCTTTACTTGCTTGAGCAAAGATTCTCTGTCTTCTTCTTAGCTCACTTTCAATTGAAAGTAAACTTCTCTTCATTTCATTACCATCTAAATTGGTAATCTTTCCTGCTATATGCGGCAGTCGATCAAAGGTATCAGCCATTCCTCCACCTTTAAAATCGATCAATATAAAACTTACATCTTCTGGACTGTAGTTGATGGCCATTGAAAGAATATAAGTGATAATGAACTCACTCTTACCAGAACCGGTACTCCCGGCAACCAATCCATGTGGTCCATGAGATTTTTCATGTAAATCTAAATATGATTTATCACCTAATGATGTTACCCCTATTTGTGCCTTTAATGAAGAAACAGGGTCACTGTTCTCCCATCTTGACTGGAGGTTTAAGTGATCTACTTTTGCAGCTTCAAACATATCTAAGAATGATAAAGATCTTGGAAGTTCAAACTCTGAATCAAAAGAATCCAACTTCGTATTTAATAGTTTCTTTGACATCGATAGAAGATTTGGTGTGACAGTATTAAAGGTGAAATCAATAATACCTTTCTTCTTATCTCTTCCATCAAGAAGTGAACCACTATCAGATTTAAGCTCGATCACACTGTTAAATTCTCTCTTAATTTGAGAATACTTTTCCTTGAAACTCAAGACACTAAATCCAAGGTATCTCTCTTTGTTCTTAATATCATTTATTACCTTTGAAATAACGCTAAATCTTTTTTCGAGTTCTTTGTCAAAGGTCACAATCAAGTAGTTCTCTCTTTGTTCTTTCAACTCTGATTCTGAAATACTTTGACGATATTCAAAAACATTTTGCAAGTAACTCGAGACACTCTTTGTACCTAAATCATCTGTACAAAGAAATCTTAAACTCGAATCCTTCTCAAAAACATGAGGTAGCCACTTAACATATTGCATATCCTTAAGTTGGTCTTCATTTAGTAATACTACAATCTTCAAGTCTTCATAACTACAAGTTGCAACAAGCTGTATGAGTATTCTTCTGAAGTAGTTGATTAAATCTTTTTCCTTACCATAAACACCAAGTAATGGTGAATCAACAAGTGAGTAGTTAAGGGGTACATTCTTTATTTTCAAGTCTTGACTAGCAAGTTCATAAAGTGCATCTTGTAAATTATCCTCTACGATTGTAAACTTCTTTTCACTAAATTTAAGTTTAATTTTCGAATCAAGATCAGCTCTACCCAGTGAACAGGACATGAATTCATTATCTGTTTTCTCAACACTCCACAACTCATGTGAAAGTTCATCAATCATTCTCACACTTCCACCAACACTGAAAGAATTTCTTCTTAACTGTTTCTCCTGTGAAATTATTGTTTCTTGTATCTCATCTCGCTTTTTATCTAAGTAGAGTAGATACTTTTCTTGCCTTATGGCTTCTTTAATCATTTTTTGCTTTTTTTCGTACTTTCTTAAAAGAACAGGCCACATTACCATTCCAAGTAGCATAAAGAATGCCATACTTAGACTTGGTAGTGCAGATGATATTCCACGCCCAGAGTTCAGGGCTCCTTGAACTGAAAAGGCAGCCATAAACATTGAAGACATCCCCATTGTAATAGAAGGTCCAATCATCAAAATCATCGGAGTTCCTTCTGGATTTTGATTTGCAGGTGGCGAATCAATAGTAATCTCCACTTCATCAAACTCTTGATAGAACTTTGGAGATGGTGAGAAAAATGTTGTTTCATTCTCAAACAATGATTCACGTTTTTCATTTGTTTCAAGTGAAACATTCTCTAGCTTATTATGCTGTACATTTACATCGTCTCTGAAACTGTTGATTGCAATGTAATTGCTCGAAACTACTATCATCACCCCAAGGATGTAAATGACATCCCCATTTCGCAAAAGTGTTTTGCCCTTCACTTTTAAATTGTTGACATACGTTCCATTAGTACTTGAGTCAGTTAACGACATTCTCCCATTACTCATTTGAATGGTTGCATGATTTTTAGATGCAAACTTATTACTTAAAAGAATGTCAGAATTTGCATTCTTCCCTATAGTGATAATACTGTTTTCTTTTACTTGGTATTTCACAAAAGTATTTTGCTCGTCACTGATGCTTTCAGTTATCAAAAATGACATCTCATCTTTACCAGCAATGTTTACAAAATAGGTTTCATTATAATTTATGTCTAAACTGTCTACAATTTCCTCACCATCAACCAAACTAGAGTACTTGGTACTTTTTACGTTCCAAGCACTATTATCTTTTGTTGACTGAGTGATGTTTAAGATTGTCTCATCTCTTCCATTGACTGAATCTACAATCTTAAACAATCCTCCAACCTCACTAGGGAGAATTTTTGTAGAAATCCTTTCTTCATTTAATAAAACAATTTTCATTTTTTCCTCCTAGTATCTTATTCATTCGATGAATCAAAAGTATAACTATCATAATAAGAAGACAATGCTGAATCAACATCTTCCTTACTTAAATCTATGAACCTTGCTTCTTCTCTTAAAATCTTTAACTCATTGATATCGATAAATGATAGATCATCATTAATACCCATATACATCTCTAATATATCTTTGTTTACAGGTAAGAATTTATTTTCCTGTATTGATAAAACATTTTGACAATAATCTCCTGAAAGGTAACCTAAGAATGTCATATAAATTTCTTTTTCACTATCAGTTGCTTCATCATTTATACTCCAAAACTCAGTAATGTTACCTAAAATGATATGCTTTCCTTTGCTGTTGTTAATTCTTGCAACACCAGCGTATCCGGGCATTCCTCTCAAAATATTTTGAATGTCACTCGCATTACCAATATAGAATAGTGATTTTTCTGATAAGAAATCATCTAATGCATTTGTTGTCACTTCAATATCACCTTGATCAATGTGCGTTTTCAATCCTAAGTAATCATCGTTACTCTTCACATTTGTTGTCAGATCGATATCGAATAGATACATCAAAGCATCAACATTGTTTGGTGAGACGCTAACTAACTTAATATGCATGTTTGTTTTCGATTTGAAACTCAACATATCACTAATTGACAAATCACTGCCCAGGGTATTATAGCTCTCTAGCAAGTTCTCGTTATAATAAATGACTTTAAAGTCGAAACCAATTGGATACTCTGTCTCTTTCAAAAGTCCTTGATTCAACCAATCTGTAGCATAACTAGAACCTTCATCAAGTGTTTCGTAAAGCTCAATCATTGAGAACAGTTTGTCATCTGACTCCCTTACTTCAAGTAAGTTTTGCTTGAACATGTCGATTGAATTAATTGTTCCTGCTCTAGAAGTGTACTCTTGATTGTAATCTGTTAATGATGCTGAAACAAAATCAAACTTAACATTTGTGTATTGTTGTTCAAAGTTAGTAATGACTTCATTCAACGCACTTTCGGAATCTAAATCAACAAGAGGTGTTACAGTCGAATCAGCTAACTTTCCATCCATCAAAGGTCTTTCCAATACAAAGTTGAAGTAGTATAAGATAACAGCAATTACAACTAATGAATTGGCTAAAACAATTGATACATTTCTGACTTTTCTTGCTTTTATCACTTCTTCAGGTAGTTTGTAAAACTTTTTCTTTGTTAATCCAAGTAAAAGTTCCGACATGTTTTTCAAACGGTTCTTCTTTTTTGTTGCCATACCTCTCATAACGGTATTTGAAATCTCTTTCGGTACACCAGGACACACCTTATTTAATGACTTCAAGATGTCCTTTTGGAATCGATCCATTGAGTCTAATGGTTTAACACCTGTAATCATAAAGTATAGGCAAGCTGAAAGCGAATACACATCACTCCATGTCCCATGGGCTTCTTTTTTAGAATAGTACTCAATAGGTGAATAACCCATTTTTACAATTTCGTTTTCACTCTCTTTTACATTAGTGTACTTAGCAGCACCAAAATCTAATAAAACAAGTTTCTCATTTACAAGGTAAAGGTTATCGGGACTAATATCTCGATGTAGCACTCCTAGACCATGAACTTCTTCTAATGCTTCGATAATTGGTACAATAAGTTCAATTGCCTCATCATACTCAAGTTTTCGATTGTCATGATGTTTGATAAACTCATCTAAACCGATACCATCAAGATATTCCATAACCATGTAAATCGTATGGTTGTCTTCGAACCAGTCGATCACTTTAACAATCGAGTTTAAGTGATTAAACTTACCGAGAAACTTCGTTTCTTCAATAAAACGAATCTTACCCTCTTCAAAGTTTTCTTTTAACTCGTCACTAATGAGGACATCATTAGAATCCGGATCTCTTTCTGCTTTACTTTCACTGTTAGAAGGGTAAAACTCCTTGATTGCTACTTTCATTTTCAACTCGTAATCATAAGCAATATAGGTAATCCCAAATCCACCAAAGTTGATATCTTTTCCAATCAAGTATCTTCCATTGTTTAACTTCGACCCTGGCTTGATATAAAAATCTACCAAATCCCCATAATCTAGCTCCTCACCACATTCAATACACCTATTATGTCTTTTCACAGCCATGCAGAAAAAGCATAACTCCTCTTCGTCAGAATGTGTATATGAATACTTGCTATTCATCTTGAGGGCTTTACCTTGGTTCGCACTAATAGGAACATCGACTATTGGCTTATTCGCAATAGTAATCTCCTTTTCGTCTACCTTCAGTGCCTTCTTTGTTACTACCATCTCTTCTATTTCTTCTAGAAGGACTATTTCAAGAACATAATCTCCATCATGAAATTTTCTAACTTGCAACTTATACTCACCGAGTTCAATTATGATTTCACCTTCTATTTCAAAGCGCATGTTCTTATCCATGGTAATACCATCAAAAATACATTGATCATTATCACTTAAATTTGACACAAAATACTTTCCATCAATACGCTCTACTTCGAACTGCTTTCTAGAAATTGATAAAGATTCAAGAATAATATCACAATTACTATGCCTTCCGATGAATATATTCTCATCATTTTGTAGTAGGTAGAAAGCTCTAGATTGTTCTATATAATTACTATTCATCACCATACACTCCTAAATCAAATGTTATGAAAACCAGTGTATGGTTAGCATATGAGATTGAATCGTTATTTTGGAGGATATAACCAAGCTCATAAGGTTCATTGTTGAGCTTTAACCCACTTAGGTTGCTCTTTAACTGAAACTCTCCATTGTCAAGTGAGTTAAGAGAGAATATAAAATCAGTTGGCATGATATTATACATTGCAAAGCAACGGTTAACTTCTACTAGAAAGTTACTCCCTTCAAGTATTTCCAAACTTTTCCCTTTACTTTTACCTTTTGTAACGACTAACCATCCAGCCGTTTTCTTAACTTCATACTCAACGGATGTCTGATCAATAAGACAAGAGACTTTATCCTCTATCTTTTTATCTTCAACCTCTTCTAAAACTTCACTTTTCTCTTCTATTGGTGCTTCTTGTTTTGTAGAAACCAAATGCTGTGTTTTAACTTCGTCAGGATTAGCTATCAATTCTTGTTTATCTTTAATAGTTTCAACGTGTAAGTTACTACCACCCATATATTGTGTCTTTACATCATCTGTGTTCATATTGCTTGAAGATTCGCTTTCCTCAATAACATTCTTATTTTCACCCATGTACGGGGTCTTAATATCATCAGTGTTTTCTTTCTTTTTACCACCCATGTATTGAGTTTTGACAGCATCGGTATTTGTTTTCTTTCTACCACCTATATATTGGGTTTTAAGATCATCTGTATTTTTTTTCTTATTTCCACCCATATATTGAGTTCTAATATCATCTGTATTCTCACTATTGTCAGTTTTAATAGTGTTTTCTCTACTTACAATTATCGGACCTGTAAAATTACTATCATCATCTTTTTCAATTCGTACTCCACACATCGGACAGAATTTTGGATTTTCTTTTTCTATTACATGTCCATTCTTACATACAACTTTTTTCATAGTTACCCCTAGTCTATGACAACAATCTGAAATGTATAGTTATCATTATTGTTTATGTTTTTTGATTCTACTGCCTTTGTTAGTTTCGCATCAAGTTTTTCTCCTAGTGTTGCGAGAGTTGGTTTTTTCTTGAGTACCTTGACTATATCTTTTAGAGTGACATAGTCCCAAAAACCATCACTACAAAGTAAGAAAACGTCATCTTTCTCGACTTCAATTGGCCATTCCGAAACTTCGTACTCTGGTTCATCCCACTCGCTTCCAAGTGCCTTTAAAACAACATTTCTCTCAGGATGTGTACTACGTTGCTCTTCTTTGATCTCCTTGATGTCTATCAACCTTTGAACAAGGCTATGATCTCTTGTTTGGTAGTTCAACTTATTCTTTCTGAAATGATAAATTCTTGAGTCACCTGAATGACCAAAATGTGCATAACTGTTTGTGATTCTCAAGACTGCAACAGTGGTCATCATTCCATAGTTTTCCATATTCTCTTTCTGATAAGTCATAATATTATCTTGAGCATTTTGAATAAGACTTCCCACAGAGGAGTCACAGTTCAATTTGTAGCTTTCAACGATTGATTCACATGCAATCTTTGACGCTACATCGCCCTTATTATGACCGCCTAAGCCATCTGCAACAACGAAAATTCCATTGTTATTATTCAAGATATAAGAATCGGAACAATCTTCATTATAATCTCTTCCACCTTTACTAGTAATAGTAAAATTTTTCATTTGCTTTCCTCCGTATTTCATTAATTTCTCTTATATCGATATAATGCTCTTGTTTTAACTTCTAATAATGTATTTCCATTGATCTTACTATTCGACCATGACGTCCAACTTGAACTTGGCTCAGTCAATCGTTCTTGATACTTGAAGTATTTCTTGTATTGAGCAGTCGATGTATTTGAAGGTGTTGCTCCCTCAGATATTGATGAGTAAGACGACCATGTTGTTCTATTAAACTTATACTCTTGAACTTCTGCCTTACTTCGATATGAGTACTGCGTAAGTTGCTTTTCATTAAACCAACCCCAAGCATTTGCATGTACTCCACCTTTTGGACCATCAGTACAGACTCTATAAGTTTCAGTATGGTACCCAGCATTCAGTGTTTCATGAACCTTATAAAAATCAACATCCCTGCAATTCGATAATCTTGTTTCTGTTGTGTAATAGAATGGACCTGTTAAGTAGTGACTTAAATCACGTAGTCGGTAGTTCCACAGATCTCTTGGAATGGATAACCATTCATTACTGGTAAATGAATAGTACTCATATAATGAGTATTGCCATACTGTTCTTGTCTTAACTTCTCTAGTACTGCTAGATGATACAGCAGAAGTTGACCACTCACTAAATGTTCCATATATATAAGTACCTGTTCCTCTTTTAGTCGATGTTTTCGTCCATCCGGATATAGAGCTTGCTGTGCTCCATTGCTCCTCGTAAGTTCCTGTGCTTTTTGAATATCCTTCTTTTGTAGCGAAATGTGATCCTGAAGGAATACTAGTTACCCATCCAGACCACGAACCGCCAATATATTTTAGATTTCTTGAACTGTATTGAGTAATTTTTTGATAATTTGAGTTTCCAGAAGTATATCCACTAGGTTTTGTTGTACTCCACTGAGACCACTCAGCACCTTTACTGATGACTAATGAAACAACTTCCCCATGTGGAACTTCTTCTCCAGAATCAATGCTCTGTGAGACAACTTTTCCTTGTCCAACTGAGTTACTGAAAATATATGAAATAGATACTTCCAACTCGTTTTCAGCAAGTAGGCTCTTTGCAATCGTTTCTTTTTGGTCAACTACATCAGGTACGACAACCTTTTTTATACCTAAACTTACAACAATGACGTTCTCAGTGTATTGTGGAAGATTAACTCCAGCTTCTGGATCTTGTTTAATTACCATTCCCTCAGGAACGTTATCATCATGTATTCTGTTAACCTTTACACTAAGGTTTGAATCAAGAATAGAGTCAATTGCTTTCTCTTCTGTCATGTTTATTACGCTAGGTATAGTAACATATTTACCTTCACCTCTACCTAAACTCACAACAACTGTAATCAATGATCCCGCTGAAGCTCTTCCATTTGGATCCTGCGAGATCACTAATCCTTCATCTACATTAGCGTCATATCGCTTTTTAATGTAAACCATGAATCCTTCACTCTCAAGCTTTTGCTTTGCTTCAGATTCTGTCTTTCCTACTATATTGGATACATCAGTAACATTTTTACCTTTACTCACATAAACAGTAATTTCATCAACACCTTCTAAATTTGAACCAGGGTCAAGTGATGTAGATATAACTTTCCCCAAAGCTACTATATTGCTTTCTTGCTCAACAACTTTAACTGATAAGCCTCTAGCTTCAAGTTGGGTTCTAACATCAACAGCATCCTGGAACTCATAATCACTCATTACTGTTACATCAGTATTTGTGTCAGATTTTCCTTTACTAATAACGAGTTGAATCGTACTACCTTTTTGAGTTAATACACCAGGGTATGGGTATTGCAATGTTGCCATATCCATAGGTACGTACTTATCGTATTGCTTATCAACAATGGTTACTAGTAATGAATTTCTATCCAGAACTTCAACCACTTCATCTATCGTTTTCCCTACTAAGTTGGGAACATTGATCATATCTTCTGGGATGCTAGCATCAATTCGTACACGCTCAGGAGGTTTTAAAAACACACCTGCTTTTACTAACCCACCAAAAGTAAGTAGCACTGCAATAGAGAAAGCAGTGATGATTCTCATCCTTTTTTTATGAATCATATCTTTTGAAATGATTTTTACTCTCTCTGCTTCTACAATTCCAAGCAGAACATTTTTAAATTCAGTAATCGTTCTGAACGGTCTTTGCTCTTCATCAACTACTAAACCATTCATAATTGCTATATTTTCTTCTTCCGAAACAAATACACCTTTGACTTTGATGATATCATCAACTTTATCAATATGAGCTCTATCAATAGAGGGTTGGATAATCTTACCTGATAATGCACGGTACATTGTTGCACAAAGTGCATATACATCAGTCCAAGGACCTTGTTTCTTAGTTGCTGAGTATTGTTCAAGAGGTGCATATCCTGGTTTCACAATATCAGTTAAGCTCTTTGAGTACCCTGTTGCAGCATGTCTCGCCGCACCAAAATCAATAAGTTTCACCTTATTGTTGTTTGTTAAGAATATATTATCTGGACTAATATCTCGGTGAATTATATTTTCCTTATGTACTTCTTCTAATACCTCAATCACTGGTAATACAATCTCTGCTAACCTTTCAAAGCTGATATTACCCTCACGCTTTAGCAAAGAAAGTAACGTTTCACCTTCAATTAACTCCATCACAATATAAGCTGTGTTATTGCCCTCAAAGATATCGAAAATCTTAGTAATACCATCAAGATGATTAAATTTAGCTAAGAGTTCAGCCTCTTCAATAAACCTGACTAAGCCTTTCTCATACTGGGCTTTAAAACCACCACTGTAGGAAACAATAGTTCCTTCATCTTGATTTCTATTCCCTGAGTTACTTGGATAGTATTCTTTAATCGCAATAACTCTATTTAACTTAACATCATAAGCTTTATAAACAATTCCAAAACCACCTCTAGATACTGCTAAACCAACATGGTATCTTTTATTAAGAACTGTACCAACTCTTAAACAGATTTTGTCATTATAAAACTTATCGTTACCGCATGAATCACATACATCATTGTACATATCATTAAAACAATTTGGACATTTCATGAATTTCCCCCTATTCAGCAATCGCTTTAGTAATCTCTTTTACAAGTACATATTCATCTAAATCTGTATACCCCTCATGAATTACAAACTCAATGTTTTCAGTATCAAAGAGAATATTTTCCTTTGTAGAAATGATTCCATGTGGATAAAAGCAGGCAGCGTAATGATAGACTTTTTCATCCTCAGGACTCTTTACAAATCTCCCTGTTATCATTAGCTTCTTGTAACTGTTCTTAAGTGTTAATATAGTTCCAATTGGATACAACTTTTTCATAATTTCTCCCCTTTTACATTTGTTTAATCTTACTATAGCAAATAAGAGTCGTATATAAATATTTATGGCTTGAAGTGGCTATTTTTTGTCGCCAAAACTGCATTGTAATATTCGTATTTTTAATGTAAAATTAATGTAAGGGGTGAAAATATGAAAAAAATGCTTGTAGTAGATGAATCACTACACTATTCTATGCAACTAAAGAATATCTTAAAGTCTTTAAACGACTCATTCACAGTTGATATTTCACGTTCTTTTGAGTCTGCAGTGACCAATATAAAAGACAATGATTATGATTTGATTACTATTGATGTTGAACTAGAAGACAGAAGTGGTTTAGAACTCATATCACATATCGAAGAGAACGAGAAAGGGCAGAAGACTTGGGTTGTAATTATAAGTGGCCATCGAGAGCAAATGCTCGATGCCTACCATAACTTTGGAGTAAACAAGTTTATTTGTAAACCATTCATTACTGATGAAGTCACTAACGTTGTATACAAGTTACTTTCTTACAATATACAAATGGAAGAACGAAAAGAAATTAGAATTCGCGAGAAAGATATCAAAATGAATATTGTTGTTGATGATATTGAGTACATTGATATAGTAAACAGAAAAGCAATTATCCATCTTACTTCGAAGAATGAAATCAATTTGGGGAGAAAGTCTCTTGGTTCATTTCTTGAGGAGAATGATTTTGAACAGTTTTTTAGATGCTATAAATCAATTGTAGCTAATCTCGATAATGTCTCTAGTTTAGTAAGAGATGATGGAATGTACTTTTTCAAACTTAAAAGTGGAGATTTAGTTCCGATATCATCTAAAGCACTTAAAGAACTAGAACTTTACGATTACAAAAGCAACATATTAAGATAGGTTTTAGACAGTTTCTACAAGGAAACTGTTTGTTTTATATATTAGAGACGAGTCTCAATAAACTATAGGGGGAATCACATGACACGATTTAAAGCTTTTATCTATGCAATGTTTGGTTAATCACTATTCTCACTGGTATATTTTGCATCAATATCTTCTGAAAACTCACTAAAAAGTGCATTTGCACGTTTTTACTATATGGAGGCTATCGGAAGCCTAATATATTTAGTGATAACTGGAGTATGTGCTGCTTTGGGGTATAGGATTATCACAAATAAGAATGAACTCCTAGACTACTTCTTGATATGTATGGTAGTATCAACAGGGGCAGTAAACACCTTTTCAGTATTTGCATCATATGCAAGTTCATACATTCGTGAAGTATCATTTTGGGATGCAATGAAGTTATTCTATGATAACCACTTTAGTATAGGGACTGATTTCAATTAAGTGTTTAGTACAGAGATAATCGTTGCTTGTATCATCGCAGTCTCGCTTTACAGCCGCTTAATAAAGTCAAAGGCATCAGGTTATGATAAATTTTTAAACAAAGAAAAAAATTAAATAAAACGCTACGGCTTTGAACTGAAACTGTCGTGAACAGTAGATTAATACTTTATATTAAGGCATGCTTGGATATTCTATCGGAGCCTTGTCTTTTTATTTTGCCCAAAACCTTCCATTATCATCAAAGGCAATGTGTGTTCTAAATGCTTAGATTAATTAATCATAGTATCAAAACAACTACCAGGTCTAGGCATACTTTGATTCTTCCTTCTCATCTAAATTTCTTGAACACTTTACTGCAAACCAAAAACCTCTAAAATAGATCAGGTAATTAATATTACGCTATCTACTTTAGAGGTATCATATTAACAGTGTAATTTTATAAAAACTAGATCTTCAACTTTCCTCTCAACATCCAAATCTTTCCAAAAATCAAGATTTGAATCACAATCAGATAGAATCCAATTTCTAGTGATATGTCTAGCTCAGAGATTGAGTTAGAAAGTACAAACAAGGCAATTACAGGTATTACAACTAATAATAATCTGATAATAAACATTGCTAGCAAAATCTTAAGTAATCGCATTTTCTTAATCTTCTCATCATTTTGAACTGCGTTGAATAGCAAGTACGCTAAGGCAACTAAACCCCATGTAAAGGTAAACTCTATTCTAGATAAAACCTTATTTTTGACAATGAAGTCAATGATTGTGCTGTCTGGAAGTTTTAAATCTGGAATTGAACCTTCTTTGATCTTATAACCACTTGGCATGACTGTATCAGTTAAGCTCATTATTGCATTCGAGCAATCATCTGTACAGAAATCAACAAAATCGATATAGACCAAACTAAAATCTTCTACTAACTCAAGAATTGATTGAGCATTTCCAACAACAGTGGCATATGTTAATGTCATATCATTGACCCTCATAGTATTAAAGAAATCATGATAAACTTCACCTAACTCATCCGTATACTTAAAGTCATTGTAGATATCAAAATTAGTTATATCTATACTATATCTAAAGAAACCTGTGTGTTCACTATATTCTGCATCCACTTTCATCAAATTGAAAAATGGAATTAAAGCGGAAATTATGATTAAAGAAAGCAAAATATTTTTTACAGGTGATTGTGCCTTACTTTCTTTTTGCTTTTTCGCATCAACCTCATCATCTTCAAAATTCAACTTTGACGATTCTACCTTCTCAGGCACTTCGCTTTTATCTATTAGAACTTCATCTTTAACTTGCAAGTCCTTATTCTTTACTTCATTAGACACATTCTCTTGAGATTGCAGAAAACTATAGCCACAGTTTCCACAAAATTTACCACCAACAGGGTTTACAAATTTACAGTTCGGGCATTCAATCTCTTCTATAATCGAAACCTTCTTACCACAATTTGAGCAGAACAGAGCTCCCTCAATTAGTTCTTCACTACAGAATTTACATTTCATCATATGTTTATCCTTTCATAATTAGTTTTTTGTAGTTAATTTAAAGCTCTTGAAATTTCTTGTAAAATATAATTCCCCATCTTCACCTGTGACATAGTAACCATAATCTGTTTCAAACAATCCACCTGCCTCAAAATCAATTTCGATTTGCTCGCTACTTTCTCCATTGAACTGCCATAACTCACCCTCAGAGGTGAAATAAACAGCTTTATCTAGAACTAATAGCCTGTAAACATTCTTTCCAATTACTATTCGTCTATCATTTTTGAGCAAATACATTTCTTCACTAGATTTAGGTCTGATGATCAAGTTACCTTTGAAAGACTTATTCATTACGTATGTAAGTTCTGGTTGTCCTTCAAGAATAACTTTAGTCTTTCCTGATGGATCGACAGTATATACATCATTGTTCTCATCATAAAACATGAATTTATCATCTAAAATATTAACGTTGTCTATTTCAAAGTCCAATGCTTCTCCCAATTTTGGTGAGTATATCAATGAACCTTCAGAAGATTTCCACAATTCTAGCATAAAATTATCTAGATTGCTTTCATTCGCAAAGAAAGTCATCATGTTCCCTCTGCCCCAACCATTGACATAGGTAAATGAGTTCTTATAAAGGAAAGATGAAAATACCGAGTAATCTTCAATGTCAGTTACGGACTTTACCACTCCTGAATCAACTTGAATTATGATTTTTTCTCTTGTTATCATCATTAGTTCATTACCGCTATTGTTGAAAACGCACATTCCTGAGTCTCTTGTCGGTAGTTCGCTACGTGATAATTTCTTAACTTGATCATTCTTGTAATATAAATAGTACGAATCATTTATTTCTCTAATAGAATATATCAAATCACCTTGGTCAGATATATTCAGAGGAATAGTTAACTCATCATACATATTAAACTCATGAATATTCTTCTTACCTAAAATGTCTCTAACAATCAAATAATCTTCATTGAAATGGGCAACAAACTTCCCATTAAAAGAAGTCACTACATAATTAACATCAGCTTCATAGACAAAATCATGTATATGGCTATAGAGAATATTTCCGTTCTTCGCTTCCATTACATAAATCATGTCATCAGAAATGTAAGTAACATACGATCCATCCTTGTTGATCTGGAAATAGTCCACATTTTCTTTCATTTCATGGCGTCCTTTTTCGTCTATCTTTACCAAATCATAATCATCATTAATAAACCAAAACTCGTCAGTAGCTTCAATAAACTTATGATCGAAGACCTGTTCATCGTATGTCGTTTCATTATAGACAATGTGACCATTGTAATAGAATGCATATGTCTCCCAACTATTTGTGAATCGTGGAAGAATGATATTGTTGACAAGTAGAAAAACAGCTATAAGCAATACAATAAACTTGCCATTTCCAATTTTTTTCGGACTAATCATCTCTAAATAATCCTTGATTCTTTTTTTAGTTACTGGCAGGGTGTCTTGAATAAGACTCGCTCCACATTGAACACAAAATTTCGTTCCTTGTAGATTGATGTTTTTGCATTTCCCACATTCAAATGAAATTTCATTTTTATCATCGAGCTCATTTCCACAACTTATACAGAATTTTTCACTACCTGCTACAGGTTTGCCACACTCCTCACAAAAACTCTCGTCACTGCTTGTTAACTCAACCGTTTTTGTCTCAACTGAGCCTTCGTTACCTCTTTCCAATTCAACATCAAAAATTGTACCGCACTTCTTACATTCAGTATGAATGTCATTTTGAATCTCGTTACATTCCTTACACTTTTTCATTTTAATCCTCCCTAGATTAAAAACTGATAAAAGCCAACAAAATGTTGGCTATTTCTTACTTAAATTGATTCAATTTACTATAAAAAGTTTCAAGGTTGTTTAAAAAAGTATCCCTTTCTTCACATCTATGACCTTCAAAATAGATTTCATCTATATCTTCATGATTAAATAAAAACTTGAACTCCCCACCGATATAACCCTCAGGGTACATTACTGCAAGATAATCGAACTCTTTACTTGTGTCCTCAACCATATCTGTTTGTCTAATACCAATTATCATAATTTTCTTTGTACCATTTTTCAACTTAACAACACTACCTAAAGGTAACAACTCTTTAATTAACATTTCTTTCTCCTTTACCATAGACTAAAACTCAATGAAGGCTTAAATCCTCCTACCATATCCCATACTTTATCGACAGTTCCACTTATAGCATCTCCAACTGCTTCGCCTACATCCCCTATAGCTTCACCTGCATGAGTGGCCGCATTCCCAACACTTTCACCAATATTGATAGCCCCATCAATAACAAAGTCAGAAACATTCTCTTCAAAGTCTCCACCAAATAGATTATCAATTGCAATGTTTGCACCAACTGTAACTGCAAATACTGCTGCCGAGCCTAATGCAACAGGGGCCGCTGCTGGCATTAAGGCACCTACTGCCATTGTTGCAATTGTACCAGCTGCAATCTTCTTTCCAATTGATAGTCCTGATTCCAATACAAACTCTGTAGCTGCTCTAGTTCCACTTCCATGACCATTGATTGCCTCTTCAAAGTTGTCAACAGCAATGAAACCAATATCAGCAATTGCTGCTACCCACGCAGCAGTGTGTTTCACTGGTGAATCTCCAACACCTCTAAATTTATCCATCCCACTTTTCCAGAGATTTTTTCCAGACTCAAACAAATGGTTCGCGTCAAATTTACTCATGCTTTTTATAAATCCAGATGCATAGTCTCTCATAATAACTTCCTTTAATCCACCCTCCTTATAACTAGCATAAGAATCAACTGAACCACTAAGCAGCTTCAAAGCTGCTTCATTGTTGTTTAAATACTTTTCCCAATCATCACCCTCTTTATTCATCAGCTTAATGACTTCGGGTAAATAGGTAAGATCAGAAATAAAACTAGCAGGAGTGGTAACAAAGTCAGATACTAAAAACTTTGATAGTTTATCTATGACCTTTTCAGTACTTTCTGCAATATATGCTAAATTTCTTTCACACTCTCTATAACTTACAATGGTAAATTCTAGACAGCTTTGCAACTGCTTATGATGGTGCTCTAAAACCGCAATGTCACGTCGTATATCCTTGATTTGCTTGTAGTTAATACCACCGAAAGCTGAGCTATTCGTAGCTCTGTGGATTTTATCAACATTTCCCAAACAATGATTCAAGTGTCTACCAGCTCTCGAGTAATTTTGCTTCGTGACTTCGAGTGATTTTAAATGTATTCTCATTTTAAAAACCTCCACCAAATCCATTTGTTGCATTATTATCATTTCTTAACTTGAACAACTTATTCTCTATACTTTCACAATCTCTAATCATGTAATTAATGTGATTGATAAATCGCATTGATTCTGATGACTTATAATATGAATGTAAATCATTTCTTGCAAGAACAAGATTTCTCTTATATTTTCTCATTTCTTCAATTGTTTCCTCGATTTCTTTTTGAACTAAGGCTTTCTTTAAATTCATCATTTATACTACCTCCTCTTCTCATACTCAAATTATAAGGCAAATATGGTTAAAAAAAAGGTTAAGGGTTTAAAATGAGCTTTATTTGGCTTAAAAGAGTAAATCCTAAAGCCAAAAGATAACGTGCAAAAAAGAGCAGAATATCTGCCCTTTTCATTACTTCTTATATCCATTCGGATTCTTTGATTGCCATTTCCATGAGTCTTTTACCATTGTTTCAAGGTTTCTTGAAGCAACCCAGTTAAGTTCTTCTCTTGCCTTATCAGCTTTGGCAAAGCTTGTTGCAATATCACCCGCACGTCTTGGGGCTAACTTATACGGAATCTTAACATCGTTTTCACCTTCAAATGCGTTGACCATATCAAGAACACTAACTCCAATACCAGTACCTAAATTGTAAATATGAGTGTTGTTATCTTCCATAATTTTTGTGATTGCTTTTAAATGTCCTACAGCTAAATCAACAACATGAATATAATCTCTTACACCAGTACCATCATGTGTTTCATAATCTGAACCAAAAACACTTAGCTCATCACGTTTTCCAACAGCAACTTGAGTTATATATGGCATTAGATTGTTAGGAATTCCCGAAGGGTCTTCTCCTATTAATCCACTCTCATGTGCTCCAATAGGATTGAAGTATCTAAGTAAGGCAATACTCCACTCAGGATCAGAGTTTTGTAAGTCAGTTAGAATATGTTCAATCATTAGTTTAGATTCACCATACGGGTTCGTCGTTGATGTTGGCATAGTTTCTACAAACGGTGCTTCATTATTCATTCCATAAACTGTGGCACTTGAACTAAATACCATCTTCTTTACTCCGTGACTAGCCATCACTTCACAAAGTACGACTGTACCACTTACATTATTTCTATAATACATTAAAGGTTTCTCTACTGATTCACCCACTGCTTTAAGTCCTGCAAAATGTACTACTGCATCAATCTTATTATCCTCAAAGACTTTTGTTAATCCTTCACGATCTAAGATATCCACTTCATAAAATTTTGGCATTATCCCGGTGATCTTCTCAATTCTATTCAATACCTCAGGATCAGAGTTATAAAAATTATCAACAATTACAACTTCATCTCCTTCGTTTATAATCTCAACTACTGTATGGCTACCGATGTAACCTGTTCCACCTGTTACTAAAATCTTCATTAGTTTTTTCCTCTTTTCTTAAGTATAAATAATCCATTTTTGTTGGTAATACTAATATGTTTTTTTTCATTTATCATTTTCTTTAAATGCATATCAAGACGATTTTTTTCATTTATCGTCAACTTCTTTAGACTAGCGTCTCCACAACTTACAACGTAATTAACTAAGTAACCTGAGTCATCTACAAGTAATTCTTCTTCTTTTGCCTCAAACCCCTTAACTTCAAAGTATTTTTCAATCGTTGGTCTCGCATTCTCAATACTAAGCCTAAAGATGCGATCACGTCCCCCCATTTTATAATTCTTGTAGTCATTTATAATCTTTTCTAGTTCACTAAAGTGACTAGTACTTACTAAAGTAATATAAGCTGTACCATTCGGTTTTAAAACCCTTTGAATCTCAGAAAGTCCTTTTTCAATATCATGAAGTAAATATGCTGCATGCTCACAAATTATCACATCAAAGCTATTATCATTATAAGGAATTTCTTCGATGTTGATTGCTTCAAATTCAATATCATGCTCAATGTCCTTGAGATTATTTTTAGCACCTTCCAGCATCTCTGGAGAGAAGTCACTCAGTTTTAAACTACAATTGCAGTTCAGCTTCTCAATGTTTTTCTTCCAAAGTTCTCCATTCCCACACCCAAGTTCTAAAACATTATCCCCATCATTGATAGAAATTCTCGAAAATAACCACTGTTTCCAATTGTTACCACTAGGTGAGTACTTATCATAAATATTTAAACGGTTCTTTAGATTCACTAACTTTTGTGAATCATATATCCAATCTCTTTCCTGGTTAATCATTTGAATGACTCTAGATTCGCGCTGCCAATCAACCTCATCACCAAGTTTAAGATTATCTACTAAATCGGAAATCGAGTTAATAATTGCCTCAAGATTTCTTTTCTTTGACTCTAGTTTCGTTTTCTGGTATATAAGGGAATCATGAATATCTTCATTGGCATCTAACATTTTATCAATCTCTTCTAAACTGAAACCAATGTATTTTAAGGTTGCAATTTTTTGGAATTGCCCAATATCTTCATCGGTATAGATTCGATGGTTTTTGTTACTCAACTTTGATGGTGAGAACAAACCTATTGAATCATAGTGATGTAATGTTCTTTTTGTTATTCCTAATTTCTTTGCAAACTCTCCTGCTGAATATTCCATATCTATCACTCCTAAACACATTCTAACATATAACGTAAGGTTATAGGCAACTAAAATAAAAAAGATGCCAATGGCATCTTTATAGGTTGTAAAAGATTCGGTCTTCTAACTCTTTTTTTCTTTCAGATTTGTAACTGTCTTGCTTAACTAAGTAACCAACAATTTTTATTCCTTGACTAACTGTTTCTCCACCACAAATTGGACAGTTTTTTGTTAAGTAGCTATGTTCTTCACTACAGATGTTTATTAAAGAGATATAACTAAAGTAACGAACTCCACTTTTAGCAAGACCTTTAGTAAACTCATATGCATCCTCAAAAGAGTTAAAGTTTTCACCTAAGTTAATGTGTAAAATTGCACCACCACCACATTTATTATCAAGTTGTGCAGCCTCAATTCTATTGAATACTGTAGCACTTTCCTTTAAAGGAATCCATTGATTACCATAAATATTACAGTTCTCACCAAGTACTTTATCAATATGAAGGTTACCAAAGATAATGCGGTCCTTTTTATTTAACTTAACTGCCGCACTTTCAGCCGGAACTTGTTCAACATTAGACATATATCCATACTTCTCATAGGTGTCATTATTAAGTTGATTTATCAACTCAAACATACTGTTTGCAATCTCTAAACCTTTTTCATTATAAAATACTCCACTCTCATCATTTTCGATTCCCCCTAGCAAAGTCATCGCTTCAAATACCCCATTAATTCCAACAGTAGCGAATTGATCTTCAAGGTCCATTAACTTGTGTGAATATAGTGGAAGCAGCCCTTTACTAATTAGTTTCTTTAAACAACTTCTTTGAGCATAATGATATTTATGAATAAGGCGAACTTGTAACTCAATAGCTTTTAAGAACTCTTCAACACAATCAGCATCAAGTGCATATCTAACTAAGTTTAGAGTTACAACTTTAGTTGAACCAACATTTAGTTCTGAACCTCCAATACTATTGAAGACTTTGTGCTTCTTTAACTCAACCTTGTTACTAACAAGTCGACAGCATGAAGCCAAAGATGTAACCTCATCAACATTCATAATATTGATGTCATTGAAACCAAACTCATAGTTATGTCTTACTACAGCCTTTGCAGTATCTTCATCTATATAGTTTCCATCTTTATAGATAAGAGAAGCACTAACTACAGGGAATGTATAGAAATTTTCTTTACGCTGATTACCTAAGAAATTCATGAAATCCTTTTGAAACTCCATATTTTCTTCAACATAATCAGTAATAAGTTCTCCATTAGGATATTTCTTGTTCGCAAAGAACTTGTAGAAGTGCTCTCTATCTAAGATTGAAACATTTGTATAAGCAGATTGAATCCCGCCTCTTAGATAAGGTTGATTTAGATTATATATAAACTCTTGGAATTTTTGTTTTTGAAACTTCTTCTTACTTTCACCGGTTAAATCCTTTCCATCCTTCATATAGAAATAACAAGCATATATTAAGTAATCAGGAATTCCCACAGCACCAGCTTGTTGATTTGATGCATAAGAAATAAACTCCAAGACATGATGATTAAAAGTATCCCAGTGCTTAGCAGGACCGGCCTTCATATCATGAATAAAGAATAAACCACGATTTACAATTTGATCTAGAGAATAAGCAAAACAATAAGGCATATATGAAGATAGATGCGAGTCATGCTCGTAAAGTTCACCATTTATTACTGATTCTAAAAATTGATCAGCTACTTCCTTTGAGAATGCATCTTTCATCTCAATATAGATCTTGTTTCTACTTAAAAGCTTCGTAAATGGTTTATTAGCCTCATGAAGCATTGTAGTAATAGATTTTGAACTTACATTGGCATTATCATCTATGCTTGCATCTGCTACAGTGTTTCTTTCAATAAAGTTTTTGAAGAAGTTACAAGTATCTAATTGCTTAGGACTCATTCCTTCAATCTCCATCATTTTTGATCCGTACTTATCTCTTAGGTTTTCTAGTTGATTTTTAAACTGACGATCAAGCGTCATTGGAAAATTATATTGCATAACTTTT
>PPCM01000606.1_pt1 | contig 26682 bp, 23 predicted proteins | sample 1555541 | NCBI WGS metagenome assembly PPCM01 (sample SAMN05284479, study PRJNA326546) | Marine sediment metagenome, whole genome shotgun sequencing project. | isolation source: marine sediment | place: Germany: Wadden Sea | collected 2012-09-05 | reverse complement strand
AAAGCGGCATCTACCCATTCGATGTATTGGGCAACGAACTACACGCCTCCGCACTCGACTGCGCCGAAGCGGTCGCGCACCACATCGCCGACGGCGTCTTCTGGCCACCCCAACCCTTCCGCGGCAGTTGGGACGATCCGCTCGCGCCACTCTTCGTCAACGGCGCTCCAGAAGACTGCATCGCGGCGGAAACGATCGAACAGCTGAAAGGGGGTCGAGGATGAGAGTAAAAATTGCGAACAACGCTAAGCAGCTAAACGTAGTCGATGGATTCTATCCTTCGACCCGCCTTCGCGCTCTGCGTCTACGGCGTGACGTATCCGAGACTTGCCAACCTAACGCAAGCCCGACTCTGTTGGGGGATAGACGGAGCGACCTCAGGGAGCGGAGAATGGGCAGCCTGAGGCTGATTGCGCAGCGATTCGGCGCAGCCGAACCAATCCGCCCAACTACGACCACACATCCATGAGCGGCCACCTACAGTTCCACCACGAGATGCTCGTTGCCAACGCCGGCAGCGGCAAAACCTACGCGCTGACCACACGCATCATCCGGCTACTCTTGGCCGACGTGAGCATGGATCAAATCGCCGCACTCACCTTCACCCGCAAGTCGGCGGGCGAGTTCCTCGACGAGCTGCTCGTGCGCTTGGCCGAAGCGGCCAGCGATCCGGGTAAGCTCGCCGCACTGTCCGAAGCCACCGAGACACCCACGCTCTCGGCGGACGACTGTTGCCGTGTGCTCCGGCATATCATCGACCACTTCGGTCGTCTCGGGCTGAGCACGATCGATAGTTTTTTCGCACGCATCGCGCGGCAATTCCCGCTCGAGTCCGGCTTGCCCGAAGAGTTCGCCATCGCCGACAGTGCCCGCTTGGCCAGCGCCCGCGAGCGCGCCCTCGCCCAGAGCTTTAGCCTCGGCACGACCAGCCAGGGGCTCGACGCCATGATCGAGCAATGCCGTCAGATCAGCCGCAAAAACGGCGAGCGCAATGTCTTCGGCATGTTGCTCGACCAAATCGACACGCTCCACCAACGCTATCTGGAAACACCGCCCGATTGCACATGGGGCGATCCCGCCGCGATCTGGAAAGGCCACACGCCCCCCTTTCACGACGCCCCCGAACTCGGCACGGCCATCGACGCCTTCGAGCACCTCGCGAAGACCACCCATCCCGACCTCTCCGAAGAAGCGCTCGCCTATCTCGACGCTAACCTCGACGCCCTCCGTGATCTCCAACCGGGGCAGGCTTGGAGCCAAGACGTCAAAAAATTCGTCGAGCAAAAGCTGAGCAGCGAGCCAAAGAGCGGCAACCTGCAACTCACGCGCAAGAAGACCGGCTGGCTCGAATTGACCGACGAGCTACGCCTTGTCCGCAAGGGCTTGGCCGATGCACTCTTCGCTGATGTGCTCCGCCAAGTTCTGGAGCGCGCGCAAGGACTCCACACCTTCGTGCGCCAATACGAATCCGTCTACGCCGACCTCGTGCGTAGCGCCGGACTGATCAGCTTCGCCGACATCACCAGCTTACTCGCCGAACGCGCGGCCGAGGCCGACACGATGGACGCCCTCGATTGGCGCACCCAAGTCGCCTACCGGATCGACCAACACTTCGATCACTGGCTGCTCGACGAATTCCAAGACACCAGCCGCACGCAATGGACGATCCTCAAGACCTTCATCGACGAAGTCTTGATGGACGACGCCGCGCAGCGCTCCTTCTTCTACGTCGGCGACACCAAGCAAGCCATCTACGGCTGGCGCGGGGGCGACGCCGAACTCTTCCGCGAGATTTTCGAATATTACGATAACATCGAAGAAGCCTTACCCCTGACCGACTCATGGCGCTCGACCAAGCCCGTCATCGAAATGGTCAACACCGTGTTCGGCTCGATGGCGCACCTCGACGCCGACCTCAAACTGCCGAGCGCTACCCTCACACGCTGGGCAGACGGCTGGAACACACACACCGTGGCCGAGCCGATCCGCGACCGCATCGGCTACGCCGCCTGGCACCCCGTCCTCAAAGACACCGACGACGACACGCCCGCCCAACACGCCGAGGTCAAACGTATCATCGAAACGGTCGACCCGCTCGGGCGCGGCATCGAGTGCGCCGTGCTCTTGCGCCAAAACAACGACGCCGCCGAGCTCGCCGCCTACCTGCAATCCGCGGGCATCGCCGTCGCGATCGAGGGCAAGTCCAACCCCTGCACCGACAACCCGCTCGGCAGCGCCGTGCTCTCGGCGCTCCGCGCAGTCGCCCACCCCGGCGACACCCTCGCCGCCGCCATCGCCCAAGGCCTCCCCTGCGCCAAAGCCTGGGGGCTCGACCACATGGAGCGCTTCCGTGCCAAGACCCTCCAGTCCATCGCCGAGCACGGCTACGCCAAAACTCTGCAAGTGTGGATCAAGGCGGCCTTCGGCCAGAAGTCAGAGGCCAGAAGTCAGAAGTCAGAAACCTTTCACTCTTCATCCGAAGAAGCTTTCTTAGTATCCCGCAGCGAAATCCTCCTCGCCACCGCCGAAAACTTCGACGCCGCCAGCGGCAGCAGCGAAGGCATCGACGCCTTCATCGCCGCCGTCGACTCGGCCGAAGTGCAAGAAGCCGAAGCGACCGAAGCCATCCGCATCATGACCGTGCACCAATCCAAAGGCCTCGGCTTCGAGATGGTCATCGTCAGCGGTCTCGACAAGACCGCCCACAGCAACACGGCCGACGAGCTCGTGATCGGCCCCGACAGCAAGCACCCGCAATGGGGCATGCTCATGCCGAGGAAGGACATCGCCGAAGCCGACCCCGTCCTCCGGAAGCAAGCCGAGCGCCTCAAGGCCGAGTCCAAGACTAACGAACTCTGCAGCGCCTACGTCGCATTGACACGCGCCAAGCGCGCCCTCTACGTCGTCAGCGACGAGCTCAAAGAAAAGAGCAGCGCCAGCCACTTCGGTCGCCACTTGCAACTCAGCCTCGAAGACGGCTGGGGGCAAGGCGATGCCGAGTGGTATTCATAATACGCACTGCCATTCTCATTCGCCGTAATGCGTCCACATACGCAGAATCTTCACTACTTTTTCTTCCTCATAGACCTGATAGACGAGTCTGTGTTGAATATTGATTCGCCTAGAGAAGACCCCGTGTAGATCACCAACCAGGGATTCGTATTGTGGTGGCCTTTGGAACGGGTCGTCTTGCAGGATCGCCAGCAGCTCCTGCGCATTTGGCTTTAAATGGCTTCGAGAAATTTTCTTCGCGTCCTTTTGAGCCTGCTTCGTATAGACGAGCTTATAATTCACCATTCGATTGATTCGCTGCAGTCCTCAATTTCTTCCTTCATTCCCCTCTTGATCGAATCGACCATGCCGGGAATGGACGTCAAATGGATCGTCTCAGAAATAGACATCCAATCCTCCTCCGAAATGAGCACGGCATTCCCCCGCTTCCCCGTAATCTGTATCGGCACGTGCGATTCATTCGCCTCATCGATCAAGCTGTAGAGCTTATTGCGGGCGCTGGTGGCTGTGATGGTGGTCATACACCAAAAGCGTGCGTGATTGCGTTCGCTTGTCAAATTCTCTTTTGACTTTCCCACATAGGGGCTTCGTTTATGAAGCCCCTATGCTCACCCACTAACCTGCGCTGGGCAGATCGAGCTCGACGTCGACGTCTTCTTCGTAGTCGACGCCGGGGAGGCCGAAGCCGAATAGCGTGAGAAAGTTGTTTTGGTAGCCGGCGTAGTCGGACTCGATGTTGAGCGTCTCACTGCTGATGCCCGGCCAGATGTCGGCGACGGCTTGTTGCACGTCGGGCTCCATCTCCCAGTCGTCAACGCGGATGCGGCCGACGCTATCAAGCTGCAGGTCGTCACCGTAGAGGCGCTCGTTGAGCAGGCGCACCATTTGCTCGATGCAGTCTTCGTGCGTGCCCTTGGCCTTCATCACTTTGAAAAGGATAGAAATGTAGAGTGGCACGACGGGAATCGCGGAGCTGGCCTGAGTGACCACGGCTTTATTGACCGCAACGTAAGCAGCGCAGTCGTGCTTCTCGGTAATGGCTGCGGCGGCACGCTCGACGTCTTTCTTGGCCTGGCCGATGGTGCCGTTGGTGTAGACGGGCCAGGTGATTTCGGGGCCGATGTAGGAATAGGCCACGCTCTTGGCGCCGGGCGCGAGCACGCCAGCTTCGTCGAGGGCGTTCATCCAGAGTTCCCAATCTTCGCCCCCCATCACTTTGACAGTCTGCGCGACATCGTCGCCTTCGGCGGGCTCGACAGTGACTTCGCTGACCTCGTTCCTATCGGTGTCAAGGCTACGATTGGTAAAGGATTCGCCGATGGGCTTGAGGACGGACTTGTAGGTCTCGCCCGTCTTGGGGTCGGTGCGGCGGGGAGATGCCAAGCTATATACAACGAGGTCGACTTGGCCAAGGTCGGCTTTAATCGTCTCGATGGTCTGCGTCTTAATCTCGTCGGAGAAGGCATCGCCATTAATGCTCTTGGCATAGAGGCCAGCCTCATGAGCGGCTTTTTCGAATGCGACGGAATTATACCAACCAGCGCTGGCGGGTTTGCCATTGATCGAAGGGCGCTCGAAGAAGACGCCAAGGGTGGCGGCATCGTGGCTGAAAGCAGCAGCCACTCGCGTGGAGAGGCCGTATCCAGTGGAACTACCGATCACAAGGACTTTCTTGGGGCCGTCAGCCTTCTTTGCCGCCTGAGCGACTTCAATTTCTTGACGAACTTTGGCTTCGCAACCCTTGGGGTGCGCGGTGACACAAACAAATCCTCGAATACGTGGCTTAACAATCATAGTCTATCAGTGAGCGGTTCAGATAAATAAAAGTCACCATCAAAACAGCGATTACCCGCGTGGCAACCGGTAATTTAGTTGAGAGTGCTGGTTTCCTCCGTAGTGCGCTGCTTTAGCAAGCACTCGATACGCATTGAGCTGGCGAGCCGCAACAACCCTTGCTAAAGCTGCGAGCTACGAGAGGGCGACGGCCCTTACCCTTTGCCGATACCGCTGGCTTCGAAGCCGATCTCGCGGAGGGCTTCGAGGTCGAGGATGTTGCGACCGTCGAAGAGGAAGGCGGGCAACTGCATCGTCTCGTAGATCTTTTGGAAGTCGAGGGCCTTAAACTCGTCCCACTCGGTCAGCACGAGGATGGCGTGCGCGTCCTTGGTCGCTTCCTCAGCGGTCTTGCAGTAGGTGACGTATTTATTGTCTTCGTCGATACCGAGATCACGCTGAATCTGCGCCACTTCGACCTTGGGATCGTAAATGGCGATATTGGCCTGCTCTTCGAGGAGGTCTTTGCAGATATAAATCGCAGCGGACTCGCGAGTGTCGTTGGTGTCCTTCTTGAACGCGAAACCGAGGATGGCGATCTTCTTATCCGAAACCGTATTGAACATGGTCGAGATCACACGGCGACAAAAGCGGTGCTTTTGATAGTCGTTCATCTCGATGACGCCATTCCAGTAAGCGGCGACTTCGGGCAGGCCGAAATGCTCGCAGAGGTAGACGAGATTGAGAATGTCTTTCTGGAAGCAAGATCCACCGAAGCCGACAGAGGACTTGAGGAACTTAGGGCCGATGCGACTATCGGTGCCGATGGCGTGGGCAACTTCGTCGACATTCGCCTCAGTCGCTTCGCAGAGTGCGGAGATCGCGTTGATCGAAGAAATACGCTGCGCGAGGAAGGCGTTGGCGGTGAGCTTAGAGAGCTCGGACGACCAAAGGTTGGTCGTGAGCACACGCTCGCGGGGCACCCAGGTAGCGTAAACATCGACGAGCTTTTGGATGGCGGCCTTGCCATCGGGGTTTTGATCGCCACCGATCAGCACGCGGTCAGGCGCCTCTAGGTCGGCCATGGCAGTACCCTCGGCAAGAAACTCAGGGTTGGAAAGGATCTGGAACTTACGACCGTTCGAGTTGGACTCAAGGATGCGCTTAACCGACTCGGCAGTGCGCACGGGCAAGGTGGACTTTTCGACGACGATTTTGTCGTCCTCAGCGACCTCGGCGATCTTACGAGCACACTTCTCGATGTACCGCAGATCCGCCGCGCGACCGGCACCGACACCGTAGGTTTTGGTCGGCGTATTGACGCTGAGGAAGATCATCTCCGCCTCGCGAATGGCGGTGTCCACATCGGTGGAGAAAAAGAGGTTTGTGCCGCGTGCGCCTTGCACGATTTCGTCGAGTCCGGGCTCATAGACGGGAAGCGTGTCCGAATTCCAAGCGTCGATTCTCGCTTGGTTGATGTCCACAACAGTCACGGTGTGATCTTTACACTTGTGAGCGATCATGGCCATGGTGGGACCGCCGACGTAACCTGCACCTATGCAACAAATTTTCATATTTGCTCTTGGTTATAGCATCAAATGTGCCTGACAAGGGAATTTATCCTGAAGGAATAAAGTTTACCTGAGCACTTTTTCAGAGCGTGAACCCCAGTAATCTTCGTAAACCTATTCGCACAAAGGGAATTACTTTTCCTTGCAATGAATATAAACTATGGATAACTAAGTAATTCTACTTTCGTTGATGAGTTATTCCCCCTAAAGTGAGCACAGAAGACAGTTCCGCAAAAGACGTAAACTCAACATTCTGGGCAGATGTTATTTCATCTGGCAATATCGAGAAATGGCATCGCAACGCACAACTTAAACGTATGCGCTGGCGCCTCATGATTCGCCTCACCTTGGCCTTAAAGCGTCTCTTGGACATTGTCGGCAGCCTTTGCGCGATACTGATAGCCTCACCTATTTTTCTATTCACCGCGCTCGCGATCAAGCTGGATGACCGGGGGCCGATTCTTTTTAAGCAAATACGTGTAGGCGACGGCGGTAAACTCTTTGATATCTGGAAGTTCCGCTCCATGGTAATGAACGCAGATCAGATCAAGGACGAGATCCTCGAACAAAACCAACACGGCGACAGTGGGGTCACTTTTAAAATGAAAGACGACCCCCGCATCACCAAGCCCGGAAAGTGGATACGAAAACTGTCGATCGATGAGTTTCCTCAGTTTTTTAATGTTCTCATGGGGGACATGTCACTGGTCGGACCGCGCCCGCCGGTTCCTCGCGAGGTGGCGCTCTACGGGGCAAGGCACCTCCGCCGCTTGCGGGCTAAGCCCGGGATCACTTGCCTCTGGCAAATCGGTGGCCGTGCGGACATCGACTTTGAAGGGCAGGTGCGTTTGGATCTACAATACATCCACTCTCAGAGTTTATGGCAGGATATCCTGATCCTGATCAAAACCGTGCCTGCGGTACTACTTGGGAAAGGAGCCTACTAAATTGACAGACATCCCCCAACTCAACCGCACGGGACCTAAGGTTTGGCGACTAGCCCTCCCTGATTGGGGACGACTCGACACAGTCTGGGAGCGGCGCCTACCTTTTGCCCTGTGGACTGTCGGCGAACAAGCCTTGCTCTTTCACTGGCTCGATGCCGCGGTGGATCAAGGCAGTGAGAAACTGGTCATTTACGTCGCGGATCGCCCCGGAGAAGTGCGCAAAGCAATCGGTCAAGCTCAGCTCTGGCCGATTGAGTTAGAAATACAAACCGTGTCTACGCTAGAGGCTATTGAGGTCGACGATTACGTAGACCGCCTACCTCGCACCCCGCCGCTGGGTGAAACACCTGAAGCTGGCTGGGGCTTGATTCATTATTGGCATAATATCGAACAGGCATGGTTGAGCCTTTTCTCAGAGGAAACGGCAGCCTATGGCATCTATGCCGCGATTGGCCGCAGTTGCGAGATCGCTGAGGACGCAAAGCTAGTTCCGCCTTTCTGGTTGGGCAATCACGTTTCCATCGGCCCCGGTAGCGAGATCGGACCGAATGTCGTCATTGGCGACGGCTGTATTGTGTCAGGCAATAACCGGATTGAGCGCGCTCACCTCGGTGCACACACTTACCTCGGCCCAGAAACGGATTTGATCGATGCAGTCATCCACCGCAACAATCTGCTAAATTTCAAGCACCAAGCCTATGTTCGCGGGTTGGAAGGTTTTCTCGCTAGCGGGATGGAAAGCAAAAGCGGACAAAGTACCGAGCGTCCAAGTTGGCGTGATCGCTTACGGGCACTGCGTCTGTATTGGCGCTTTCGCTCGTCAGGCTCAAACCAGAGTGAAAGCTTCACAGGAATTGAAGGTACGGATTGGCCAATGCTAAAAAGTTGCGCGCCTGAAGATCGTGGACCTTGGCTACGCTTAGTAATCAGTGGAAAGCTCTCGCTTTTCGGCGTGACCCCACGCACCACCGAGAGTCTGGATGATTTGCCGGACGAGTGGGCTTCAATCCTAAAAAGAGCGCCCCTCGGAGCCTTCAGCTATGCAGATGTCATGGGTGCTCCGGAAACAGGCGAGATGGATGAAGCGCTACACTGCGTCTATCAAGCGACCCACGAGGGCGATACCTGCCGTCAAGTATTTGATCACTGGCTGGAAGAACTTTTGGACAATTCAGCACGAAAAAAAACATAACACAGGAGCTCATAATCAAATGAAAGGCATGGTATTCACTAACTTCTTGGACATGGTAGAACAATCCTTCGGTATGGATACCGTGGATACAATTATAGAGGAGTCAAATGTGCCCTCAGAAGGTGTCTATACCTCAGTCGGAACCTACCCACACACCGAGATGGTGAGTCTGCTAGTCGCCTTGGAAAAAAATACCGGTATCGCAATTCCCAAACTCCTCACGACCTATGGAGAGTATCTATTTGCAAAATTAGCGCAAGCCTACCCCGTCATGCTAGAAGGTTGTGAATCCAGTCGAGATTTGCTCTTGCGACTGGATGGCGTCGTCCATGTGGAAGTAGCCAAACTCTACCCCGATGCCCAACTTCCGCGCTTCGAAGCAACCGAGTTGCAAAATGGGGATCTTGAAATGCTCTATCTTTCCGATCGTCACTTGGAGGATTTAGCAGAAGGCCTCCTACGCGGCAGCTTCGTGCACTTTAAGGACTCTGCAGAAATCACCCGAGCCGAACAAGAGGACGGATCCGTTATGTTTACCGTTCGCTATCAAAATTCCTGATGGACGAAGCTCAAAAATGGCAGAAACGATACGAGCGGGCGCGTGATGCGCGCCAAGCTGCAGAAAAGCTATTGGAAGAAAAGAGCTTGGCGCTCTATCGTAAAACTTGCCAGCTGGATGAACTCGTCGCCCAGCAGAAGGAGCTAATTAACGAGCGAACGCGTGATTTTGAGCAGGCAAACGCGCAAGCAGTCATGCTCTCCGATGCAATCAGGCACACGCAAAACGGCGTCATCATCACGGGCTCAAACAACACTGTTATATGGGCAAACGCAGCAGTCGAAAAGCTCACGGGCTTTACTTTGGAAGAAATGCAGGGGATCGCTCCCGGTCAACTACTCCAGGGGCCGGACACCGACCCAGAGGTACGCCAGTACATGCGCGAGCACATCGATGCTCGCCAAGCATTTGATGCTGAGGTGCTTAATTATAACAAAGAGGGAAAACCATACTGGATCCACTTGCAAGTCACTCCGATTCTGGACGAGGCGGGCGCATTCAAATACTTCGTCGCGATCCAATCCGACATTACCGCAGAGAAAGAGACCAAAGAGAAACTCGACAAAGAAATTCGCAGAGCTAACGAAATGGCACTCAAAGCCGAAGAAGCGAATGCCGCGAAGACTAAGTTTCTTGCCACAATGAGTCACGAACTGCGAACCCCGCTCAATGGGATTATCGGCTACTCCCAAATCCTCGAGAACAGCCAATCTCTGGAAGATACAGAACTCAATCAGATCAGGGTGATCCGCCGCAGCAGTGAGCACCTGCTCACCTTAATCAACGACCTACTCGACATTTCTAAAATCGAAGCTGGCGGCTATACGCTCACTCCGGATCGGTTCGACCTGATGGGCATGATCTATAGCGTATCTGAGATCATACGCTCAAAAGCCGAGGAAAAAAACCTGCCTTTACGTCGACAGTATGAAACCAATGGTCACTTACCCGAAGGCACATTTACCCAAGTCACCGCCGACTCACGCGCACTACGCCAAGTCTTACTCAATCTACTAGGCAATGCCATTAAATTCACAGACAAGGGAATGGTCAGTCTAGAGACCGAGCTGCTTGAAACCCGAAATGGAACGGGGATTTTCCGCTTTGCAGTGACGGATACTGGGCGCGGCATCCCTGCAGACAAACGCTCTAAGTTATTTGAGCCTTACAAGCAAATAGATGCTAAACGAGATACTATACAAGGCACGGGCTTGGGGCTCTTCATTGCTCAAAAACTCGTGCAAAAAATGGGAGGAAATATCGAGATTAAGAGCACACTGGGTCAGGGCAGCAGTTTTTATTTTACGGTAGAAATGCCGATAGAATTTATTCCACTAAATAGCCAAGATAAAGACGCGCCCCTTACCCGTGGCCTTTCAGAATTCCCAATCGGATTCATTGGTAAACGCCGGCAGATACTCGTGGTCGATGACATTCAAGATAACCGAGATCTTCTAAACGACTTATTAAAACCAATTGGCTTTGAGGTAGAGTTGGCGAACAATGGTCGTGACGCACTTCGTAAGATTCAAGAGAACCATTATGACTTAGTGTTGAGTGATGTGATTATGCCATTCATGAGCGGCTACGAGTTAGTCGAAGCTCTGCGCAAAGACCCAAAGTTATCCCAAACCACCATTCTCGCGGTTTCGGCCAGCCTAATGCAACTCTCCCCGATGGAAAAGTCGCGCATCAAACTCTTTGATGGTTTCATTTCAAAGCCCATCCAAGCTTCAGAACTCTTCGACGCCTTACACTTAAAACTAAATCTTGAATGGATATATAAGTCTACCGTATCGGAAAAACCGAAATCTGAAGAACTTCCATCTTCCGCAGGCGCCACAAAAAAACCGGAAAACTCGATCATAGAAAGTTTACTCAAAGCGGCAGAAATCGGTGACATTAAGCGCTTAAGGCTCTTGCTACCCGAGATTGAAAATTCGCATCCGGAACTTTATCAAAAGATCAATAATAACGCTCGGATATTTAAGCTTGAGCGCATCAACGAGATATTAAAGGCAGAAATAATGAAGGAGGCGCGCAATGGATAGACCACTCACGATACTTGTGGTCGATGACAGTGCAACCAGTCTCGCAGTGCTGTTTGATTATCTAGACGGACTCGGTCACAAAGTTTTGGTCGCTGAAAATGGAGAGTCTTGCCTATGGATCGCAAGACAATCCAAACCCGACTTGATCTTGGTAGACATCATTCTTCCAGGCATCGATGGCTACGAAGTCTGTCGACAACTCAAACACGCCCCGGCCACTCAAAAAATACCAGTCTTCTTCATGTCCTCGAAAGACGAGTATCAATCAAGAGTTGAAAGCTTCAAATCCGGCGGTGCTGGTTTTATAACAAAGCCCATCATCTATCAGGAGATTAGACAAATCTTAGAATTACAGAGCGAACTACTGGAACTTCGAAGTAATAAATTGAGCGAGCTAAAACAACAGAGTTTGAGTGAGTTTGATGCGATTATTGACTTTATCGCCCATGATATGCGCTCCCCGCTCGCGTGCATCAGTGGCTTTGCGACCGAAATAAACGATGAGCTGCAAGAGCGCCCTGAAGTTGAGGATTTGATGGATTATATCGGCATCATTCTCAAATCCAGTTCCAGTGTAGAATTGATTCTTGAAGCACTGGTTCTGCTCAAAAACCTGCGCCTAAAAGAATGGTCTAAGCCAGAAACCTGCAATCTGGATGAAATCCTATCGAGTGTGCAGTCGCGCTACGGTAGCTTCGAGTGGGAAAAAGCGCTCAGTTTAGAAGCGGATCTTAGAGTCGCAGAGGTTATGAGCGAACAAACTCTTCTGGAAGAATTGATCCTCATAATATTTAGGAACTTAAGCTCGCTCACTCCTGAAGGGAACGAACTGGCAATACACATCCAATCGCGAACGGAAGAGTCGCACACGAATATAGTCATTCGCGCGAACACGCGCGACCTAACCTCGAGTGAAATCGAATTTCTACTGGAGCCAATGCAAGGGAATATTCGGCGGCGCGTACAGGATGCAAACATCCTGACAATTTGCGCGCAGAAGATCATACAGCATCTGACGATGAATGCCTGGGGGTCTTTTGCTGAGGATGGTCTTAGTATCACGCTATCTATGCCGGATTTCACTAACCAAGATGACCACGATTAACCGATGAGCAAAGAAAGCCAAATCTACATAAGCCAATACGAAATTGCGGCGGACACTAAAGAGATCGCGCCCGTTCGGATGCGATTCATCGAGTTCCTCCTATCGTTAGGCTTAGATGACGGCAGTAAAGAAGCTTGGAAACTGACTTTCACTGAAGCAGTGAACAATGCAATCGAGCATGGAAGTAATAAGAACCCAAATCTACGGGTAAGCATCCGTTGGTGGGTCGACGGCAGCTCCGTATGGCTGGAAACCCAGGATTCTGGATCTGGTCCGTCCGCCGAACTAATTGAGAACCCTCAACTCCCGGAAGATCCTCTAGCCGAGGGCGGACGTGGGCTGTTCATAATATATGACTTTGCGGATACGATCGAGCATTGGGTTGGGACAGATGGTTATATAGGTAGGATCGGAAAAAACTACAGCCGTCTAAATAGCGTTCTGCCACAAAATGCCGAAATGGACGCTATCTTAGACGAACTCTCCGACTGCTACGAAAGCCTCTCACTCTTTGATCGGATGGCCGAAAACCTAATCGGCAATGAAAGCATCGAAGCGTTTACCCAGTCTGGCCTAGACTTATTCATGGACGCACGCGATTACGATGCGATCCATCTTGAGATGCGCGATCAGGACAAGGAGCCCGAATATCGCCGGATGGCTAGCATCGATGAGCACTCTGCCTTCGGCTCGGCCAGCGAGCAGCAATGGAGCTTGCTCGAAGAAAACGAGTCGTTCTCGTGGAATCATCAGGATAGTGCTAATAACTTTCCCGAGAATCGAAAATACGGCCAAGGCTGCGCGGTTCCGCTAATCGTCAACAATCAAATCATCGGCCTGATTGCCGTCGCGAATGAGGAAGATGAACGCAGCATACTATCAAAGGACATTCGCAACCTTCGCGCGCTCGCGGACGTGATCGCAGTGAGCCTTTCCCGGGACTTAATGGAGCGTGTCAGAGATGAGCGTAAGCGCTTAACGATGGAGGTCGGTATCGCAACCAAGCTTCAACAGAAGTTGCTCCCACTCAAAGCACTTCCACCGAAGATTCCCGGCTATGATCTATTTTACAAAAGTTTAAGTGCACTAGAAGTCGCAGGTGATTTCGTGGAAGTTCGCCAAACCAGCTCGGGGGACTATCTGGGCTGTATCATTGATGTCATGGGCAAAGGAATTTCCGCTGCCATTTTGGCGGGTATTTTCCGTAGCCAGCTGATTGCTTATACAAGCCGAGGAGGCGGACTCGCTACGTTTATGGAATGCACGAATCAGGCGCTCGAGGAGCAGCTTGGTAGCGCGACGATGTTCATCACCGCCTTCGTTTTTCATTTGAACGTAGAGTCAGGTGAGCTGAGCTACGCCGCTGCGGGGCATCCGCCTGCCCTGCTATTTAAGGACGGCCGTGAACTCGATCTACTCGAATCGACCGCCCCGCCGCTCGGACTTTTTCCTGAGACTCAATATTCGTTGAACAAAGTCCGCTTAGAAGAAGGCGATCGCCTCATCGTAGTCACAGACGGCCTATATGAATGGAGCAACGGAGATGATATTTTCGGATGGGAATCGATGGTCGAATGGTTTAAGACTCACCACACCTTGTCGGCCGAGGAATGCTGGGAAGGGCTACAGAGCAAGATCATCTCGACGCGTTCGCAAAACAAGATCGCTCAGGAAGATGACGAGACCATCTTAATACTCACTAAAGGTTTATAATGAAAAAAGTATTGGTAGTAGATGACGATATTGTGATGTTCCGCCTCTTTCAGGTGCAAGTCAAACGAGCTGGCTGTGAGGGCTTCTTCTTTCGAGATGGCAGGTCGGCGCTTGAGCAGATTGAGAACATCAAACCGGACATGGCGGTTCTCGACTTCAACCTTCCGGACATCGATGGTGGCGAGTTGTACCGCGAATTAAGGAAGCATCCGGAATTTGAATCGATCCCGGTCGTCTTTGTCACTGGCACGGTGGATGATGATGATCTACAGGCCATCAAGGAGCTAGGCGCCTCGGACGTTCTATCCAAGCCCTTTAGCCCGCGTAAACTGCAAACTCTGATTAAAGAGCTCCTCCATCTAGAATGAAAACACTACACCTATTCATTTTCGCCGACGCACTAGGCTGGGAGCTCGTCCAACACTATGGCATCTTAAAATCAGTCGCCCCGCACCAGCGAAAGTGTGAAACGTTATTCGGTTATTCTGCCACCTGTGACCCTACGATCTTAACCGGCACCTCTCCGAGAGATCACCAGCACTTCTCATTTTTTGTAAAGTGCGACCCGGCAAAATCTCCGTTTAAGACGATGCGCTGGTTTAAATGGCTGCCGGATCGAATCGGCGGCTATCATAAAATTCGTAATCGAGTCAGCCGCTACTTCGCACAGTCAAAAGGCTATACCGGTTACTTCCAACTCTACAGCGTCCCCTTTCGCTTCCTGCCATTCCTCGACTACACAGAAAAGAAAGACATCTATGAACCCGGCGGTATCATTGGTGGGCAAGAGAGTATTTTTGAACATTGGAAACGATCCGGAAGGCCATGGAACCGCTCAAACTGGCGCAGCGGCGACGCTGCCAACTATGCCGAGATCGAATCACTGATCGAAAAGGGCGAAACCGAGTTAGCTTACCTGTTCACGGCCGGTCTCGACGCGACGATGCACCGATACGGCCCTTGGTCTCCTCAAACTAAAGAGGCGTTCCTTGCCTTTGAGCAGCGCGTAGAAAAACTGATTAAGCTGGCGGCCGATCAATATGATGACGTCCGCTTGGCGATCTTTAGCGATCACGGCATGACCGAAGTCAAAGAGACCTCAGACCTTCGCCTCCGTTGTGAGCGTTTACCACTCAAATATGGTGAAGACTATACAGCAGTCTGGGATTCTACGATGGCTCGCTTTTGGTTCTCAACGCCCGAAGCGAAGAAACAAATCGTCGACTTACTAGAGAGCGCCCCGGAAGGGCAGATCGTGAGCAATGCGAAGCTGAATGAGTGGCGTTGCGACTTTGAGGGCGATCGATATGGCGAACTGTTCTACCTACTCAATCCGGGTGTGCTATTTGTCCCATCGTTTCTAAATATGAGCCTAGTTCCCGGCATGCATGGCTATTCGCCCGATGATAAAGATAGCGCCGCCTGTTGGCTGACAAACTACGAAACTATAACGCCGGTGAATCGACTCGAAGACATCTTCGCTGTGATGAAAGACGCCGCAGAAAACTGATGCCCCATACACCCCATTACATTGTAGGTCACAAAAATCCGGATGCCGATTCGATCGTCGGAGCTGAAGTGCTCGCATGGCTACAGAATGAGCTCAATGACGAGAGCCAACCGATCGCCACTCCGCTACGGCTCGGTGCGATCAATCGACAAACGGAATGGCTTTTTCAAGAAGCTGGCCGCACACCGCCTCTGATTCGCGAAACCTGCCTCTACTACGCCGAGGAAATCGCCAAGCCAGTGCCCATGGTGCGCAAGGATTCGTTATTGAGAGAGGCACTTGAAACAATGCAGCGATCGGGCAGCGATTTTGCAGTCGTCGTCGACGATTTAAAGCGACCATTAGGCATTGTCAGCGACCGCAGCCAACGAACCAACTATTTGCTACAGTGTAATGTCGAAGACTTCATCGGCACCCTACTCGACTTCGAACATATCGTGGCAGGGCTGCCGCTTAAAGCGATGACGCAGCACACACTTCCGACTGTGAGCCGACTCGAAGTGCCGCTTCATAAACACAGCATCACAGGGAAATGGGATTCAGAAACGGCCATCGTGATCAGCGACCGCGACCTGTTGCTTGGCTCGATTAAGAGTCAGCCTCCCGCTGCAGTGATCATGTGCGAAGTCACGGAGGAGCGGGCGCAGGAAATGGCTGCGCAACTCCCCTGCCCTTGCTACTACTACACCGGCAGCCTCATCAGTATGCTGATGCGGCTACCGGGCTGCTTTCCAGTCTCCGAGGCACTAGAGGAAAGCTACACTGCGGTGGATTCACAGATGCGTGAAGATGAGATCGAGCGCGCGCTTCGTAAGTCAAATTGGGGACTCATCGTTTTGAACGCAGAGGGTGTCGTCGTTGGGAGCATTTCAGCGATGGATTTATTACAGCTGAAGCGTCCGCACATCAGTCTAGTGGATCACAGCGAGCGCGGACAATCGATCCATGGATTATCAGAAGCAGTGATCGTAGAGATCATCGACCACCACCGCCTTGGAGATATTGAAACAATCCAGCCATTGAGTATCGATGCGCGCCCCTTAGGCTCTACAGCCTCGATCCTCTACGAGCGGATCAAAGAGTCCGACATTGAGATACCTCAATCAATCGCCTTGCTACTATTGGGTGCTTTAGTTTCCGATACCCTCCTGCTCACCTCGCCAACTTGCACAAAATCCGATGAAGCACGAGCAGCCGCCTTGGCCGATTTAGCAAAGGTCGACCTACACAGCTTCGGCGTCGAAGTCTTGAGTCAAAATGATGAGTTACTGACCGCCACCGCAGCCGAACTCGTCAGCCGCGACTGTAAACCCTTCACCTACGAAGGCATCCACTTCCTCGCCGCTCAGGTAGAAACCGCCGATTTAGGTAATCTTAATAGCGAGCGAGCCAAAGAGCTAACAGAGGCCTTCGAATCTAAAGTCAATCAGTCGGGCGCCCAGTTCGGAGCATTAATGATCACCGATGTACTAGCGAGCCGTAGCCGCATCATCATAGTCGAGCAGACGGATCTCTGGAAAAGCATTCATATACCCGACACATTTCGCTCCTCTCAGGCGAAATGGATTATAGAAGATTTTGTTTCTCGCAAGAAGCAGCTTATTCCTCTACTTCTAAACAACATCAGGGAGTCTCTAAAATGAGTTCAAGCAACCCGCCCAATCGTGTAATACATGTGCCCCGTCGATTCAGTCAGGACGAATGGGGTGGCACGGAAGCGGTGATCACAAACCTCTGCGAAGCGCAGCTCGCCATGGGCATGCGGCCGGAGATTCATACTTCGCTCGCACTCTCAAAGACACGCGCCGAACAATTCCGTGGCGTTCCGCTGCACCGCTACTCCTATTGTTATCCATTCCTCGGGCTCTCGGACGAGGAGAAGCATCAACTCGATAAAAAAGGCGGCAACCTACTGTCGTGGCCACTCTACCGGGCTTTGCGAAAGGCCTCCGAGGTGCGTATCTTCCATGCCCATGTCACAAAGCGCACAGGAGCTTCGGTGCTCAAGGCGGCCAAGCTGGCCAAGCGCCCATGTGTCGTCACGCTGCACGGCAATATGTTTGATGTGCCCAAAGCGGAGGCCGACGATGTCGTCGCATCACAGAAAGGACACTTCGAATGGGGGCGGATCTTCGGAGCGTATTTCGGTAGCCGAGCGATGCTCGACGAGGTCGACGCCATTCTCTGTGTCGGCTTTTCCGAGTATGAAAAAGCACGCGATGTGCTAGGCACGGATCGCCTGCATTTTCTGCCAAATGGCGTGCATCCCAAACGTTTTCAAACAAGCGAAGAGAACCGCAAGAAAACCCGCCAAGAACTCGGCTTCGACAACACAAACTTTATCTATGGTTGTATTTCGAGAATCGATCCTCAAAAGAACCAGCTACTCCTCATTGAAGCCTTCGGTCAGGTTGCTGCAGACAATCCGAAAGCAGGCCTAGTCATCTGTGGCCCCATGACGAACGCAGTTTACGCGGATCAATTAAAAGCTGCAGCCGAGCAATCGGGCTATGCGGATCGCATCCGTATCTTACCGGCGGTGCCCCCGGATAGCGACGAGCAGCGCGGACTTTTCGCCGCCTTAGACACCTTCGTGCTGCCTTCACGGCATGAACCCTTTGGCATCGTCGTACTCGAAGCGTGGGCTGCGGGTAAGCCAGTCATCGCCGCTAAAGTAGGCGGTCTGGCGCGCCTGGTCACACACGAGGAGACCGGTCTACATATAGAAAGCGGCCACTGCCCTGAACTGGTCGCCGCGATGCAGCGCATGGCCACAGATCCCGCGTTCCGTGAATCTAGTATAGCCCACGCTCGAAATGTAATTGAAAACCGCTACACATGGCCACGGATCGCCGATCAACTCGAAGGCATTTACCAAGAAGTAGAAAGTAAATATCTATGAACTCACTCCCCGAAAACATTAGCTTGGTCATGCGCTCCTACAACGAGGCCTGGGCCATCGACGAAACACTTAAAGCAGTCTTTTCACAAGATTACACCGGCGGGATCGAGCTCATCGTGATCGACAGCGGTTCGACGGACGGCTCTCACGAGATCATTGGCAACTATAAGCCCAAAGAGTTTATCATCTTAGAACCCGGCACCTACGTCCCCGGCAAGGTACTTAACCAGGGCTTCCGGCTGGCGACTCACGATTGGGTCGTCTTCCTAAACTCAGATGCGACACCCGACAATGCACAGTGGCTGACCGAGTTACTCACCGCGGCAGTCAATTCTCCAAAACTGGGAGCCGCCTTCAGTCGGCAGATCCCGCGCTCGGACTGCCAAGCAGTCTTCGCGCACGATTATGATCGCTGCTTCGGCCCCGACCGTGAGTCAACTAATTGGGATCATTTCTTCTCAATGGTCAGTTGCATTGCCTACAAACCGACTTGGGAGGAAATCCCTATCCGTGAAGACCTCCAGTATGCGGAAGACGATGAGTGGACGCGGCGCCTGAAAGCTGCAGGCTACGAAATCATTCTGGCGGAAAATTCCGTCGCCATCCATTCACACAACTACACACCGGCACAGGCCTACAAGCGAGCGAAGGGCGATGCCATCGCAGTCGCGCAGGCAGGCAACATACCGAATGTGCGTCGAGCATGGCACCGCGATGTTTTTCTCCCAGCGATCAAAGACACGCTACGCGATTTCAGCTACTGCCGACGCGAAGGCAAGCTCGGCGAACTGCTGCACGCCTACCGCGTACGCTATAACCAAAGGCTCGGCCGAATGCACGGCTACAACGAAGGGCAAGCCACATGAAGATTCTAGTCATCAGCAATCTCTACCCGCCTCATGGGATCGGCGGCTATGAAGAGCGTTGCCTGCATACGGTCAACGCCTTACGCGAGCGTGGGCACGACGTCCATGTGCTGACTTCAAACCACCAGGTCGAGGGTCGCGATGCGGAAGGAGAGACGGACGTTTATCGCCAGTTGTACGTCCACGGATTCTACGGTCATCCCTGGCTGCCGATCCATAAACTCTACGAGCTGGAGAAAGACAATCAAGCCAGCCTACGAAAATTACTCGACCGCCTACAACCGGATGTCGTCCACGTCTGGAATATGGGCGGCATCACCAAGTCACTGCTCCACACACTCGAAGCCCACCCCACTCCTTTGGTTTACGACATTTCCGACCACTGGATCGCTCGAAGCCTGAAGGCCGACGTCTGGCTTTCTTGGTGGAATGATCCCGGCTCCATCGCGCGTAAAGTCCTCCGAAACGCTGCGGCTGTCATGGGCATTCGCAAATCCATCAGCAAGCAAGTGCCGACCGCTTCCGTTCGCAGTCTGAAATTTAAAAAGATCTATTTCTGCAGCAAATTCATGCGTGATCTCACCGCCAAGCAAGGCTACCCGGTGAGTCACGCTGATATCGTTTACTGCGGCGTGGAGACAGAACTCTTCGCTCGCAAAACAGAATACCAGGCTCCACGTAGATTCATCTGGGTCGGACGCTTGGCCGAAGACAAGGATCCGATCACAGCGCTCAAAGGCTTTCTCCGCGCCAGAGGTGCATCCGGCGAACCTCTCGAACTAGATATATTCGGGCGCGGCGACGCCGACTATGTGGATCGACTTAAAGGTGAAATATCCAAGGCAAAGGCGGAAGACTACGTGCAAATCAAGTCGGCGACCCATAGCGAAATGCGACAACTCTATGCTCAGTATGACGCATATATCTTTTCCAGCAATTGGGGCGAGCCCTTTGCGCTGACCCCCTTGGAGGCGATGTCGGCCGGGTTGCCTGTGCTCATGTGCCCGGATGGGGGCGACGCAGAACTCGTCAACGATGGCCACAACGCGCTCAAATTTTCAGCAGCCTCGCCAAGTTCACTGGCCGGAGCGATCACACGCCTACTGCAACTGCCCGACCACGGAGAGAAGATGAGCCGTGCCGCCTACAAGATGGTCGAAGAGCGCTTCACAGTCGAAGTGATGACCAATCGAATCGAGTCGATTTTACAGGCAGTCGTAAAGTCATAGATGGTCGACTTAATCAAAGCATTCATCCTCGCTGGCGGTTACTTTGTGATCGGACCCGTTGGAGGTTGGATTCTTGCCAAAGACCGTAGGATGGAAGACTTTGCTATGTATGTCCTGATGTTTCTGCTCGGACTACATATTGATACAACAGTGCTGATGCTCGGTTCGATTGAGTGGTATCGCGGAGTGACCAAAGGTTACGAATTCACCATGATGGAAATCCTCTCCGTCAGCTTGATCTTTTCATCCCTCTTCAATCGTGAGCGAAAGTTCATTTGGCTCCCGTTCGGCACCCTACTCTGGTTCCTCTACGTTGGCGCAAGCAGCCTCTCCATCTTCAGTGCGCTGAACGTAAACTATGTCTTCATGAGCGTACTCAAACATGCCAAAGTCTGGCTCATCGTTATGGCAGTCGGCAACTATGTGCGCACTCGCAGGGAGGTGCACATTGTGCTCACGGGGCTCTCCATCATGTTGATCTACCAGTTTGTTATCGTCGCTAAGATGAAATGGATCGATGGCTTCTATCAGGTGCGAGGCTTGTTTGAGCACCAAAACCCGCTGGCGATGTTTACCTATATGGCCGCATTGCCCATACTGGCCGTGGCGATGTCGCCGGCCACGAGCAAAGCCCGTGGAGTGTTCTACTTCATCGCATTCGGTTGCTCGGGCATCATCGTGCTCGCGTCGCTCTCGCGCGCCGCCCTAGCCTTCTTCGCGATGGGAACAGTGGTCGTCGTCGCAGCCGGATTCTTTGACCGCTTCTCGGCTCGAAGAATACTGACAGTATCAATTATGGCTCTTGGCGGCGCGTTTGTTCTGGCCATGACGGCCGAGACGATCATTGCGCGTTTTAACGATGAAGGCAACGAGGCCAGTGGTGAAACCCGCGAAGTTATGAACCTTGCCTCCAAGGCGATGATCGATGCCAACCCTCTGGGGGTCGGCTGGAATAATTTCGGAAAAGCAATCAACCATCCCTACCCCTATGGCGATGTCATCGACGACTGGAACAGGGATCGCGGGCAGAAAGTGGATTTCGATTACGCAAAAGGCGTGGTCGAAAGTCACTACTGGCTACTCAAGGGTGAGACCGGATGGCTCGGCTATCTGACCTTCATGCTCTTTATTATCATCGTCACTGGCAGGACGCTCCCCCTTATCATCATGCGACGCGGCAGCTTGGAAGCGGCCATTGCGGTGGGCATACTCGTCGGCTTCGGGATCACATACGTGCATAGCAGTCTCGAACGCGTGCTCACGCAGACAAAAAACCTCGCTCTGTGGATGACCTACATCGGGCTCCTAGGCGCTTTGATCCGTATGCCACAATTATCCAAAGGAGAGGAAGGTTCCGTGGAATGAATACATCAAAAATCATTTTAGTCGCAGGCCCCTCTGCTTCGGGAAAATCGACTTTTGCCAATGGCTTGGCGGAACGCTTGAAAGCTCAAGGCAACACCTGCGCCGTCATCGCGCTCGACAACTACTATCGCGACTTAAGCCACATGACGCCTGAAGCGCGTACGCAGCACGACTTCGACCAACCGGAAGCATGGGAAAAAGAGCGAATTCTTTCCGACACCAAAGCTCTCAAGACCGGCAAATGTATTCAAATACCCATCTACGATTTCAACACGCACCTGCGCACCCAGCGGAGCGTAACAGTCGAACCAAACGACTTCATCATACTGGAAGGCCTGTTCACTCTCTGTTATCCCGAGCTGAATTCGCTGGCCGACCTAAAGATATTCATAGATTTGAGCAATGAGATCGCATTGGACAGGCGCATTCAAAGAGACACCCGAGAACGCGGAAGAAGCCGAGATTCAGTGATTGAACAATATATAGCAACCGTTCAACCCGCCAATCACAAATACATCACCCCCAGCGCGTCACATGCCGACATTCGCATCAGTGGCGTAAAACTACTTTCTGAGCAAATTGAACTGGTAATGGTGGAGGATTTCACGCAGCGTCTAGGTATAATACCTCAATAAAAGTCCCCTTCCATTATGCGCGAAATAGAGATCATCAATCCACCGGTTCTAGATAAACAAAAAGAGCGGACAACCGATCTCCACTCGCTGCTGAATGTTCTGAATATCATCGCATTGCAAATTGGAGAATTAGACATGGACTTCCCCCCATTTAGTAAGGGGCTGGCTCCCATTGAGCAGATGATACACAATTTGGCAGATGCCTTTAGAACCGAGGACGATCTAGCACCACTCGTCGACCAGCTCCGCAAGACCGAAGCTACCATTCTCGAACAACTTCAGAAAATGATCGAAGATACCGATAATGAAGAGGCGATCTCGCAACTCCAAACCGCTGTAGAAAACTTCGAATCAATCTACAAGATTCTGAATGTCCGCCTCGATGAATTCGTGACCCGCCTCGAAGACCCTGACCTCTGGATTTCAATCAAGGCGGATACTTTGAGCCAACAAATTTATGATGTCTTCAGTGCGATTGAGAAAAATGCAAACGGTCGCTACCATATACGTTTCAATTTAGCTCTCAAGGATCAAGAGGACTATTATATAGACCTAAAGGTTGAAACCATCGACCCCAATGGAGAGATGTGGATGCCTATGCGGCTCAAGGACGTCTTACGTGATCTCCTAGCCAACTCTCGGAAATATACGACACCTGGAGGCAAAGTCGCACTTGCCGTCCACCAAGACGAAGAACGCATCCAATGCCTGATAGAAGACAGCGGCTGTGGCATCCCCGAGGAAGAACTCCAGCAAGTTTCTGAATTTGGCTACCGAGCAACGAATGTCCGTCAATACCGCACGATGGGGGGCGGCTTCGGACTGACTAAAGCCGTTTGGCTAGTGCTGAGCTGGGGCGGTCGATTCTTTATCAAGTCAGGATTGGACGAAGGTAGCCAGATACGTTTAAGCATACCCAATAAGCCCCGCGTCTCCTAATCATTGGTGACATTCTCCCAATCGTGGTAATGTAGTGGGCGCGACTCGACCAGATTAATCAAGTTATTGGCCACTAATAGCCCAAGGCAACTGACGATCACGATCAAGCATAAGAGAAAAACCAGCCAAATTCGGCTATATCGAAACGTCCGGAGAAAACGTCCGGTAAGAGAGCGAAAAATGAAGGCTGAGGTAGTCAGCACAAAAAATAGATACGGATAATACAGTGTCCTCACACAGTCTCGTAGCCAGATAGGATAGCCTCCGATGTTGAGCCAGAACAATTCGCTCTCCTTCCAAAGCGTCATTTGAGCCAGCAAAAGCGCGAAAATGAGTAAGCCCATGATCGCGAAGCGCTCCGACCAGCTTGAGGCCTTATATTTTAAAGACACACCCATTCCTCCAAAGCTGCGTTGAAAGCTTCTTGAAATGCCGCCACGGAATACCCCTCCAGAACTTTCTTCTTTAGAGCTTGGATCGTTTCTTGAGGGCTCTGGCGAATAGCATCCATCGCGGTCAGGGCAGAACTCGTATCGCGATAGGTAAAACGCCAAGACTCAGGCAACCAATCACGCATACCATCACGATCAGTGGAGGCAACCGGAACTTCATTGGCCAAGGCCTCCAACATAGCAAGTGGCACACCTTCGTAGCGAGAGGGCATTAGTAGGCCATCGATTGCCGCATACAAAGGAGCCGGGTTATCAGTCCAAGGAAGGCAGTGCACGTTCGCATGCGTAGAGGCCGCCGCCGCAAGCGTCTCACTATCGGGGCCACTCCCAAGGAAGACCAGATGCTCGTCGGCTCTGGAACGCTCCAGAAAAAGTGCCAATGAAAAGTCCTGCCCCTTCTGCATATACTCCGTCCGCCCGATTTGCCCCCAAATAAAACCATCTACCGGCAAGTTGAACTGCTCACGCGCCTCAGCCTTGCTGGGTTGCCGATCAAATCGATCCAAAGGAATTCCGTTCTCAACAATCTGCACACGCCCCTTCGTGCCGTAATCTTTTAGCATCTGGCCGAGCGTCTCTGAGATGGTCACGAAACCATCCGCGCCGTCATAGAGGTGGCGACAAGTCAGATCTCTGAGCGCGCCGAGCTTTGCACCCATCTCCGCATGTGTATGCGGCACCGGAATATAGCTGACAATCGGACAGTCTACTTTCCCCTTTAGCCGAAAAACAGCGCTGCATTGCTCGATATTTCCCTGACTGACCAAAACTACATCCGGCGCGAAGGCCTCGATCTGTGCACGCAGTGCAGCAATCGCGCTCGATTGAAAAAAGCTACGCACGGCCTGAAATTTAGCACTCCGTGTGGCCGCCTCAGCGACTTCAAGACGCCCCTCTCCGTGCTGCTCACGAATGGACTCCCAACGCTGGCGGTTCTTATCATTAGTAGGATGCAAGAGTGCGCGAACCTCCCAATCTCCAAAATGCATCAAACCCTCAAGCCCATAGGCAGTCATCACCTGATGCCCGCCGAAGTCCGGATTGTCATCAATTAGGAGGATACGTTTCGTATTCATGAGAAAGGTTCATGCGAAAAGTAAAAACTAGAAGTAAGAGTCACTTAAAGCAGCAGGCAATAATGAGTAACCAGACACTCAGAGAAAATCAATCAATGAAACTATGAATCCTCGTATTTCCTTGTAAATTCCGCTGATTAAATAAGTGTATGTTAGTTACGAATTCGTCCTGCGAAGTAATGAGCCGAACGTCCCATATTTAATCTCATCTGCCCCCTAGACAGGCCCCAACAACCAATCAAATGCGAACGATGCGTATACGCTCTATTTGCCTATTCACCGCCTATGTTTTTTTCATACAGCTAGCCAGCGGACAAGACTCGACGACACTTACTGAAAAAATTTATCAAGGATCCGGAACAGTCAACCTGCTTACAGACTTGTCCGCCTATGACCTAGAAACTGCGATTTTAACAACGGGCGAACTCACGCTCGCAGTCGATGTGAACGAAGCTGCCAATGGCAATGAAAGCAGTATATCGATGGGGATCGCGTTAGAGAAAATCACCCTCAACATAACGACTAGCGAGGGCACTTACAGCTTCTCCGATTTTTACACAAATACCACAGCAGTTTTAGAGAACAATACCACAGGCGAAACCTCTGAGTATTTCACAGTATTTGGAACCGCAGGCAGCAACGACATAAGCAGTAATAGTGCAGACTTTGACATCAGCAGTTACGACGATGTTATTCTACTGCAGAACCTGAATTTCGAAGGTGAAATCCTTGAAGCAAGTTTAGATGTAAAGTTCGTCGACACAGGAAATGGACGTGGAAGTAATAGCGCGTTCTTTGATTATTCTAATGGATTTGAGGACATGGCACTGCTTACACGTGAAGACGCGATGGCTCTGGAAGAAAACGCAGAGGGCATTGCCAATGCACCAGACGACATTGAATACGTCCTATCCCCCTCAGTTGTGACTCAAGTGCCCTCGGAACCCCAACCAAAAGCTGACACAACCATCCCGCTCGACGTTGCACCAGCGGCTCCGGTCCCCCCGCAGATCTTATTACTAAGCATTGCTGGATTACTCGCTTATTTCGGGTTACGCCATAGAAAACCCTGATGCCATCCAAGCGCGACCGAATTTCGTATGGTTCCGAATAATAAAGCAACCGAAGGAGCTATAGACGCAAAAGCTCAAGGCAGACAACTTTTGTGGATGCTGGTGAGTGGCATACTCGTTTGGTTCACGCTACGTATCAGCGCGAGCGAAGACTTACTCTCTACGCTGACTAAACCAATCATACTCGGCATTGTTCGGGCGGCAGGTTTTTCGGCTTCAGACATGGGCAGTCACCTAGAAGTCGGCGCACTCAACGTCCCGTGGACGGGCGATTGCTCCGGAGCGAGTATACTTTCCGTCATTTTAGCTACGATTCTATGGTCACAACGAACCCGACGATTGGATATCAATTTGATTCTCCGACTAGGATTCGCCCTACCTTTGGCTTACATGTGCAATATCGCGCGTATACTGAGCCTACTTTGCTACCGAGCTACCTTTTATCCTGCCGTAGAGACGCCCAGCATCCATTATTTTGTTGGATTCCTATGGGTGCTGCCAGCCATTCCAATTCTGCTTCGTGATTCGGGGACGAAGGGAAACAGCCCATCACTGACGGGAATGATACATCTGTGTGCATGCCTAGCTATAGTCGCCCCCATGATCGATGAGCCGGGCGGGTGGCTCATTGCCGCTAGTTCACTCATACTGCTCATACCGAATTTCGAGTCTACCCGCCGAATGAAGCACCATCTACAATTCGAGACCTATC
>PPCM01000605.1_pt1 | contig 26720 bp, 20 predicted proteins | sample 1555541 | NCBI WGS metagenome assembly PPCM01 (sample SAMN05284479, study PRJNA326546) | Marine sediment metagenome, whole genome shotgun sequencing project. | isolation source: marine sediment | place: Germany: Wadden Sea | collected 2012-09-05 | reverse complement strand
GTTCAGAACTTCCCACGAAGTCCAGAAGATTGAGCTGATCGACTATGAAGAAATGGCTGCTGCCCTGAACTGGGATAAAGTCCGTGACTTCCGAGATCGTGCTTTGAACCCTGAACATCCGCATACACGCGGTACTGCACAGAACCCGGACATCTATTTCCAGGCCACTGAAGCTATCAACCCCTACCGCGACGCTGTTCCCGGTTATGTTGAAGATGCCATGGCCAAGGTCAAGGAAATCACCGGCCGTGAATACAAACTTTTCGATTACGTGGGTGACCCTGAAGCTGAGGACATCATCGTTGCAATGGGTTCCGGTTGTGAAGCAATCGAAGAAACCATTGAGAAGCTTGTTGCTGAAGGTCAGAAAGTCGGTCTGGTAAAAGTTCGCCTTTTCCGTCCTTTCTCCATCGAGCACCTTGGTCGCGCAATCCCTGCAACCTGCCAGCAGATTACCGTTCTGGATCGTACCAAAGAAGGCGGCGCAATCGGCGATCCCCTGTACCTCGATGTCTGCACAGCTCTGAAAGAAATGAATATCGACCTGCCCGTTTACGCAGGACGTTACGGCCTCGGTTCCAAGGAATTCACTCCTGCAATGATCAAGGCTATCTACGACAACATGAAGTCTCTGGCTCCCAGACATCACTTCACCGTAGGTATCAACGACGATGTTACCCGTCTCTCCCTTGAAGTAGGTGAAAGTATCGATACCACCCCCGAAGGAACTGTTCAGTGTAAGTTCTGGGGACTCGGTTCCGACGGTACTGTCGGCGCTAACAAGCAGGCCATTAAAATTATCGGTGACAAAACCGACATGTACGCACAGGGGTACTTTGCTTACGACTCCAAGAAGTCCGGCGGTATCACCGTATCCCATCTGCGTTTCGGTAAAAGTCCGATCAAGTCCACCTATCTTGTTGAAATTGCAGACTTTATTGCTTGCCACAACCCCAGTTACGTAAAGCTTTATGATCTGCTGGACGGTATCCGTGAAGGCGGTACTTTCCTGCTGAACACCAGCATGGGGCTTGAAGAGCTGGAAGCTGAACTTCCCGCAAAACTGCGTCGCAAGATTGCACAGAACAATCTCAAGTTCTATGTTATCGACGGTGTTAAGATTGCCGGTGAAGTAGGGCTTGGCGGCCGCATCAACATGGTTATGCAGACCGCTTTCTTCAAGCTGGCAAACGTTATTCCTTTTGAAGATGCAGTTAAGTATCTCAAAGAATCCATCCAGAGCGCTTACGGCAAGAAAGGCGAGAAAATCGTCAACATGAACAACGCTGCAGTTGATCAGGCCGAAGCGAATCTGATTGAAATTAAATATCCTGAAAGCTGGGCCACTGCTGAAGATGAAGAAGCTATCGAGTCTCTCGAGCCTGAATTCATCACCGATGTAGTCAAGCCCATTCTTGCCCAGAAGGGTGATGACCTTCCGGTCAGTGCTTTCTCTCCTGACGGACGTTTCCCCATGGGTACTTCCCGTTTTGAAAAACGCGGTGTTGCAATCATGGTTCCCGAATGGATCATGGACAACTGCATCCAGTGCAACCAGTGTTCTTTTGTCTGCCCGCACAGTGCCCTGCGCCCCGTTCTCGTAGATGAAGAAGAAATGAAGATTACACCTGAGTCCTTTGAAACCATGGACGCCAAAGGCAAAGGCATGGAAGGATTCAAGTACCGTATGCAGGTGAACACCCTTGATTGTCAGGGTTGTGGAAACTGCGCCGATATCTGCCCGGCCAAGGAAAAAGCCCTGGTCATGAAGCCTCTGGCAACCCAGACCGAAAAAGAAGTTCCCAACTACGACTTCTCTGAAATCGTATCCTTCAAGGATCGCATCCTGCCCCGCACCAGCGTAAAGGGCAGCCAGTTCCAGCAGTCCCTGATGGAATTCTCCGGCGCATGTGCCGGTTGCGGTGAAACTCCTTACGTTAAAGTGCTTACCCAGCTCTTCGGCGAACGCATGATTATTGCCAACGCCACCGGTTGTTCCTCCATCTGGGGCGCATCCGCACCTTCCACTCCTTACTGCGAGAACCTCGAAGGTCACGGTCCTGCATGGGGTAACTCCCTGTTCGAAGATGCCGCTGAATACGGATTCGGTATGGAAATGGCTATTTCCAACCGTCGTGACCGTCTGAAGCAGCAGATGGAACAGGCTCTTGAGCTGGACATCACAGACGAACTTAAAGCAGCACTTAAAGGCTGGATTGAAAACAAGGATGACGCTGCCAAGTCCCTTGAATTCGGCGACCAGCTGCGTGAACTCCTTGCTGTTGAAGCTGACCACTACGAACTGCTCCTCGAAATCGAAGAGCAGGAAGACATCTTCACCAAGAAGTCCGTATGGTGCTTCGGCGGTGACGGTTGGGCCTACGATATCGGTTTCGGCGGTGTTGACCACGTTCTCGCTTCCGGTAAGGACATCAACATTCTCGTTATGGATACCGAAGTTTACTCCAATACCGGTGGTCAGGCTTCCAAAGCAACTCCGCTCGGTTCTATTGCCAAGTTCGCAGCAGCAGGTAAACACACTTCCAAGAAAGATCTTGGCCGCATGATGATGAGCTATGGCTACGTTTACGTTGCCTCCATCTCCATGGGCGCAAACAAGAATCAGGTCATGAAAGCATTCATGGAAGCTGAAGCCTACCCCGGACCTTCCCTGATCATTGCTTACGCACCGTGCATCAACCAGGGTATCCGCAAGGGTATGGGTAAAACCCAGCTCGAAGGTAAGCTCGCTGTTGAATCCGGTTACTGGCCGCTTTACCGCTTTGACCCCCGTCGCGAAGAAAACGGTGAGAATCCGCTGGTTGTTGAATACAAAGAACCTGACGGAACCCTGCAGGAATTCCTCTCCGGCGAAAACCGCTATGCAATGCTTGAGCGCATGATGCCTGAAGCATCCAAGACCATGCGTGCCGGCATCGAAAAGGATTGTCGCCAGCGTTACAAGCTCCTCAAACAGCTGGCTGAAATCGACTACAAAATCGACTAGTCTGCTTAAGGAACTGTTTGAACAAAACGAGGCCCCCGCATTTTAAAGTGCGGGGGCCTTTTGTTTTTCACGGCCTTTTTATTATTGTCGGCTCCGACTTGCAAAAAGCCCCGTTTCAGGCAACAAGGGAACCACTTTGAACGAAGGAGCCGTTTTGACAGAAATAAACGAATCATCACCTTTGGACGCTAAAATCGCCCATAGCGCAGGGCTTATGTCCGGCATGTTGGAAATGTATCCTCCGGAGTACATTTATGTTGCTTGGACCGGGGGTAAGGACTCCACCGTGGTGCTGGCCCTGTGGCGGGAAGTGCTCAGGAACAAGGGCAAGGAAGCTTCGCTGGTTCTGGCTCCGCAGGCTGTGTCCATCGATACCGGGGTGAAATTTTCTGAAGTCATGGGCTTCCGGGACCGCATTGCCATGCAGTGGGATGTTGACGTAAAGGTAATCCGACCAAACGTTGATATCGCAAGTTATCCTGTTGCCGAGGACCCGGTTGCGTGTTGCGCCGAACTCAAGATCAAGCCACTGCAGAAGGCTATCGAAGATTTTGAAATAGATTTGCTGATCACCGGAATCCGCCGAGATGAACATCCCAGCCGGGCCGGGCGCAAATATATGGAAGTGCGCGATGACCCGGACCATACCCTGCTTAATCCGATCCTTGAATGGACGGAGATGGATATCTGGTCGTTCATTACCATGCATCAGATTCCGCATTGTGAACTCTACGATCAAGGTTATCGCTCACTCGGCTGCCGGCCCTGCACCAGCAAAGGCGAAAGCTCCGAACGTGAAGGCCGTAATTCGGAAAAAGAACGCAATCTGGAACAGCTTACTTCCATGGGATATTTTTAAGGATATGCCTCCGGCGGCCAGAGAAACTTTTTGGAAAAAGTTTCTCTGGACTCTTCAAAAACTTTTATTAGGGTTTCGCCGTGATGTTTTTCAGGCCGTTCTGTTTTGATTAGGAGAACGGATTTTTTAATATAAAGAGAGTTTTATTATGAGAGTTAATTTTTGTTTATCAAGTTATGATGTCCATGACTCTTGGCGTGGATTTTTTACCCTTCCCAGAATGATGGAACTGGACCGCATCAGCTCATCCATCGGTAATGATTTTACCCCCAATGCAGATAAAGTACTGCGTTTTTGCCAGACTGACCTTTTAAAGATGAAGGTGATCGTTCTCGGGCAGGACCCCTATCCTCAGATGGGTGTTGCGACAGGGCGTGCTTTTGAAGTGGGCGATATCAAAACATGGTCAGAACTGAAGCGTAATGCTTCTTTGGTTAATATTCTTAAGCTGTTGCATAAAAATTACCTGCAGGCTGAAGATGTTGAAGGTATCGCCAAGATCAGGACAGATATCGAATCCGGTAAATTTCCGGTTCTGCCCCCGAAAAAACTTTTCGGTCATCTTGAAGAAGAGGGCGTGCTTTTCTTGAATACCGCTCTGACCTGCCAGATTGATAATTCGGGCAGTCATACAGATATCTGGCGTGATTTCAGCAGTGCACTTCTGCAGTTCACCGCCCAGAAGAATCCTTCCGCAAAGTGGATGCTCTGGGGTAAGGATGCACAGGAATTCGCAGCATTCGTACCAGAAGAGCAGAAGAAGACCAGCTATCATCCGCGGTTGTTCAACAAAACTCCCGGCTCCTTCCTCGGCGAGAACCATTTCGCCGATTGCCCGGAAATCAACTGGGTAAAGTAGAAATTTAACCGGACTGAGATTTAAGTCAGGTGAAGTTCAGCTATTTCCAGCAGTAGTTTTGCTTATGCTGGATACAATAAATCGCGCTGGCATATCCTCTGGCTAAAACAGCGAAGCTTAATAACGCGTTTTGGGAAAGGGGAGAGGAGTCCAGAGGTGAGGGGGAAACACTTTTTGGCGTTAGCAAAAGGGTTTCCCCCTCTCCTCTGGTCCCCGAAGGGCCGCCGGAGGCAACTCTTGGCTCTTGTAACAATATGTATTATGCTACCGCGCACGTTATTTTTGAATTAGCTGCCAAACTGAATACATCAGGTGAAAAATGATCAATAGAAAAAAGACCCGTGAGCTGTTCATCGGGGATGTGGGTATTGGCGGGGACAATCCGATCAGGGTTCAGTCCATGTGCAATACCGACACCCGTGATGCTCTTTCCACCCGTGCGCAGATTGATGCTCTGGCAGAGGCCGGATGCGAGATTGTACGCGTTGCCGTGCCGGACGAAGAGGCCGCCAAGGCCCTGTCGCAGATCCGTAAAGGTTCTCCGGTTCCTCTGGTTGCCGATATCCATTTTGATTATCGTCTGGCTCTTGCGGCGATGGAAGCCGGTATCGATGCCCTGCGCATCAACCCCGGTAACATCGGCGGTGAGGATAAGGTCGATTCCGTGGTTGCAGCAGCCAAGGAGCGCAATGTCCCGATCCGTATCGGCGTGAACGGCGGTTCTCTGGATAAATCCCTGCTTGCCAAGTATGGCGGTCCGACCCCGGAAGCGATGGTTGAAAGTGCTCTGGAGCACGTGGCTCTGCTGGAAAAGAGAAATTTCTATAACACCAAGATTTCACTCAAATCTTCATCGGTGCTGAACACCATTGCCGCTTACAAGCTGCTTTCCGAGAAAGTTGATTATCCCCAGCATGTCGGCATAACCGAGGCCGGGACTCTGGTTCGCGGCGCGGTGAAATCTTCCGTGGGACTGGGCATCCTGTTCTGGGAAGGACTGGGTGACACCATGCGTGTTTCGCTGACCCATGATCCGGTGGCGGAAGTCGGCGTTGCATGGGAAATCCTGCGTTCACTGGGGCTGCGTGAGCGTGGTCCCGAGATTGTTTCCTGCCCGACATGCGGACGTACTGAGATTGAACTTATCGATCTGGCCCAGAAGGTTGAAGAGAACCTGCGCGGCGTGAAGGAAAGCTTCACCGTTGCGGTCATGGGCTGCGTGGTAAACGGTCCCGGAGAAGCCCGTGAAGCTGATATCGGCATTGCCGGGGGCCGGGGGCTGGGCATCATTTTTCGCAAGGGCGAAGTCATCCGTAAAGTCAAGGGTGACGAGAACCTGCTGCCTGAATTTATGAAAGAAATTGAAATATTCCTGAAAGAAAAGAGAGGACAATAAATGCGTTTAAGCCGTTTCTATATTCCCACTTTGAAAGAAGATCCTTCCGAAGCGGAAGTAGTCTCCCACAAACTGCTCATGCGTGCTGGTATGATCCGCAAGCTGACCAGCGGTATCTACAACTACCTGCCGCTGGGCCTTAAATCCGTGAACAAGGTTGCCGCTATCGTTCGTGAAGAAATGAACCGTGCGGGGGCATTGGAAGTGCTCATGCCCATGGTTCAGCCTGGTGACCTCTGGCAGGAGACCGGACGTTGGGATTACTACGGCAAGGAACTGCTGCGCGTTAAAGACCGCCACGGCCGTGACTACTGCCTTGGACCTACCCACGAAGAAGTTATTACTGACCTCGTGCGCGGTGAAGTAAAATCCTACAAGCAGCTTCCGCTGAACCTCTACCAGATTCAGACCAAATTCCGTGATGAAATCCGCCCCCGCTTCGGCCTGATGCGCGGTCGCGAGTTCATCATGAAAGATGCATACTCTTTTGATAAAGACGAAGCCGGTGCAGAAGAATCCTATCGCGGCATGTTTGAAGCTTACAAAAAAGCTTTCTCCCGCATCGGGCTTAACTTCCGCCCCGTACAGGCTGACTCCGGTGCTATCGGCGGTGATTTTTCTCACGAATTTCATGTGCTTGCCGATACCGGTGAAGATACTATCGCAGTCTGCAAAGACGAAAAGTGCGGTTACGCAGCCAACCTTGAAAAGGCAAAGGTTGCAGCTCCCGCCGGAGAATCCATGCTCAACGCGGATTGCCCCGCTATCGAAGAAGTCGATACCCCGGGTAAGCATACCGTTGAAGAAGTCTGCGAATTTCTCGGCGTAAGTCAGGACAAGCTGGTTAAGACCCTGCTGTTCACTGTTGACGGTGAGCCTGTTGCTGCTCTTGTTCGCGGTGATCGTGAACTGAACGACGTCAAGCTGCGCAACCTCGTCGGCGGTAACGAAATCGAAATGGCAAGCGAGGAGCAGGTCAAGGAATGGACCGGCGCACCTGTGGGATTTGCCGGACCTGTAGGCATCAAGGTTGAGCGCATCTTCGCCGACCACGAACTGCTTGCCGCTACTGATTGGATTGCCGGTGCAAACAAGGGCGATACCCACATCAAACACCTTTCCCTCGGCCGTGACTGCAAGATCGAGCAGTTCGCCGACCTGCGTGTGATCACCGAAGCTGATCCCTGCCCAGAGTGCGGCGCAGCTATCGAGTTCACCAAGGGTATTGAAGTTGGACACGTTTTCAAACTCGGTTCCAAATACTCCAAGGCTATGGAAGCGACCTTCCTTGATGAAAACGGCAAGACCCAGCCTATGGTTATGGGTTGTTACGGTATCGGCGTTTCCCGTATTGTTGCTTCCGCCATTGAGCAGAACAACGACGAGAACGGTGCTATCTTCCCGCCGACCATCGCACCTTTCGAACTCTGCGTAATTTCCCTCGGTGGCAAGGACGCGGCAGTTAACGAAAAGGCCGAAGAGCTTTATAACGAGCTGATGGAAATGGGCATCGACGTTGCTTATGACGATCGTAAAGAACGTCCGGGCGTAAAGTTCGCTGATGCAGACCTGATCGGTTACCCCATGCAGCTGGTTATCGGCGGCAAGGGCCTTAAAAACGGTATTGTGGAAGCCAAGAACCGCAAGACCGGCGAAAAGATCGAACTGCCCCTCGAAGGTTTCACTGAAGCTTTCAAAACATGGCGTGCCGAAATCTGGCAGTCCTGGGGACTTTCTTAAGAATGCCTCTGGGGTCTGGGGAAGGAGAACTTTTGCAAAAGTTTCCCTTCCTCAGACCCCATCCTTTCAAAACCTTTTATCGGGCTTCGCGTTGCAGCTTGATAAAGCGATAAATTGATATATCAAACGACGTAGCCTTACTAAAACGTTTAAGGCCCCCGGCAGGGTCGCCGAAGGCATGTATGAAAATATTCTCAGTAACTGACATTACCCGTGCCGTTAAGGATGTTCTGGAAACGGAATTTCCTTTTATCTGGGTGCGGGGTCAGATTACAAATTTAGCCCGGCCTGCGTCCGGGCATATTTATTTTACGCTCACTGACGGCGATGCGGGTCTTTCTGTGGTCTGGTTCAAAGGTAACCAGCGCGTTGGCAGCGGAGCCGGCGAAGAAACAATCAATCCGCTTACCGGGGAGATTGAATCAGGCGGTCCGCTTAAGCTTGAAGACGGCATGGAGATTCTCTGTGCCGGACATATGAATGTTTATCCGCCACGCGGCGTGTACCAGCTTGTAGCCGAACTGGTGCAGGAGCAGGGCGTCGGTGATCTGAAGCTGGCCTTTGAGGCCATGAAGCGCAAGCTGGCTGAGAAAGGCTACTTTGACGATGACCGGAAAATGGAAATACCCCGTTCCCCGAAACGGGTGGCGGTTGTTACCGCTCCCACCGGTGCGGCGGTGCGGGATTTCCTGAAAATCGCTGAAGCACGCGGAACCGGGGCCGAAATACGGATTTATCCTACCCTTGTGCAGGGCGACATTGCACCGGGGCAGATCGCGCAGGCTCTTGATGCCGTGGGTGATGACGGCTGGGCCGAGGTAACCGTGCTCATTCGTGGCGGCGGATCACTTGAAGACCTTTGGGCCTTTAATACCGAGCAGGTGGCGGACGCGCTGTTCCGTTCCACTGTTCCGGTGGTTTGCGGAGTGGGGCATGAGGTAGATGTTTCAATTGCCGATTATGTTGCCGATAAGCGGGTGGCGACACCAAGTCATGCGGCGCAGGAACTCTGGCCCCGGCGCGAGATTCTTATGCAGAGCGTGGATGAACTGGATACTGCTCTGACACGAAGCTTTGATAATTTTTTAAATCAGCGTGAATCACGTCTGGAAACTTTGCAGAAAGGGCTGAGCTGGCTTTCCCCGGCGCAGCGCATTGAACGGTTGCTGTATTCTTTTGATGAGGAAGGGGAGCGGTTGAACCGTTCGGCAGCGAAGTTTGTTGATGCTAAGTGCGATAGCGTTGATATTTTTTCTCGGCGTTTGTCCTTTGCTTTCGGTGAAGACAGGATAGCGCGCATGGAGCATGAACTTGCCGGGCAGAAAAGCAGGCTTGAGCGTGCTGCGGATATTTTTCTTAAAGATAAATGGTCTGAATTTGAAAATGCGTCCACCTCATTGCGCATGCTGGACCCGGAAAGTCCGTTGGAGCGGGGGTATTCACTCGTAACAGTTGAAAAGAGCGGTACATTCCTGCGCAGTCCTGCTGAAGTTGCAGACGGTGACGCCATTAGGGTGAGGGTGAAATCCGGTGAGGTCCGGGCAAGGGTTACATCTGAATAAACTGTGGAGATTATTGAAAATGAACCGATATAGGCAATTCCGAATAGCTTTTCTGACCCTGTTGATACTTCTGGTCTGCGCTTCCAGCGCACTGGCCTCAGTTTTTTTGGCCTACCCCAAAAAAGTCGGTCTCGGTGAGCCGTTTATGGTCCGGGTCACCTCCGATAAGCCGCTTGAATCAGTTGAGATTAAGTGGAAGGGCAAAAGCGTTAATCCTGAGGTAAGGAATTGGAAAGGGCGTTCTGTCGCGCTGGCGATGTTCGGTACTGATGTTCTTTTTGATAAACCTGGCCGGGACAAGCTGGTAATTAAAACAGTATCCGGGGGCAAAGAGAAAAAGTTCGGGCGTACGGTCAAGGTCCATAAAAAGAAATACAAAATTCAACGGCTGACTCTGCCCAAGAAAATGGTTACCCCGCCTCAGAAAGTCTACGACAAGATCGCGCAGGACCGTAAAGAGGTTAAAGTTGCCAAGGAAACCATGAGCGCGGACCGCAAGTGGTATGTTCCTTTCGACCGCCCAACAAAGGGTTCGCAGTCCAGCCCTTATGGTGCACAGCGTATCCTGAACGGTAAACCCAAGAATCCGCACCGGGGGCTTGATTTCCGGGGTGCTAAAGGAACTTCCGTAAAGGCCATGGCCGACGGTAAAGTTGTTCTGGTCGGTAGTCACTACTACGCCGGAAATTCTATTTATGTGGATCACGGCAACGGAGTGGTCACTATGTATTTCCATCTTTCCCGGATAGATGTTAAGGAAGGCGACATGGTTGAACGTGGGCAGCTTCTCGGCGGCATCGGTTCAACCGGAAGGGTGACCGGTCCTCACCTGCACATGAGTGTATCTGTGCAGGGCAAACTGGTGGACCCCAATTACGTAATGTACAAAACAACCGATCAACTTCTCGGTATTAAATAATTTCTTTACATGGCAAAAAATAAAACATTTGAAGAGCGTCTGGACCGCTTGAAGGCGATTGTTGCAGCCCTTGAAAAGGGAGACCTGCCCCTTGAGGATGGCGTTGCTCTTTTTAAAGAAGGGCAGGCTCTTTCCAAGGAATGCGCAACACAGTTGGAAAAGGCCCGGAACGAAGTGAAAATAGTTACTGACGGCGAAGTAGAAAGCTTTGACGTTGATACAGAAGAGGATATAGCGGATGACAGTTAAAGAAAAACTCGCAGTGCATGCTGCGGATGTTGAAAAATATCTGGGTGAATGTCTTAAGGATATGGGGATTCCTGAAAACCTTCTGGAATCCATGGAATACAGCCTGATGGCCGGAGGCAAGCGCCTTCGTCCGGTGCTGGTGCTGGTCTGGGCCAAGATGCTCGGCGTAAGCAAAGAAGCGGTTATGCCCTTTGCTGCCAGCCTTGAGATGATCCATACCTATTCGCTGATCCATGACGATCTTCCGGCCATGGACGACGACGATCTGCGTCGCGGCAAGCCTTCAAACCACAAGCAGTTTGACGAAGCAACCGCCATTCTGGCCGGGGACGGACTGCTCACTGAAGCTTTCGGTTTCATGGCCAAGGCAGATGCTCCCGCCGAGCACGTGATTGAAGCTATCGCGCTTATGGCTAAATCAGCAGGCTGCGCAGGCATGGTCGGCGGACAGGTTGTGGATATGAGCTACACAGGCCGTGAAGGAGTGACTCTCGACGAACTCAAGATCATGCATTCCATGAAAACAGGAGCTCTTATTCTTTCTGCTTGTAAATCAGGCGCAATTCTGGCTAAAGGAGCAGAGGCGACAGAAGATGATGTCAGAAGGGCTGAGGAATACGGAAGGCTCATCGGCGTAGCATTTCAGATCGTAGATGATGTTCTGGATGTTGTCGGTGACGAAGCCACTCTTGGTAAGCCTGTCGGTAGTGACATTGAGCAGGGTAAATCCACTTACCCCAGTCTGATCGGACTTGAGGAAAGTAAAGCGCTGGCCAGTAAATATATTGATGAGGCCGTTGAGCTGCTTTCCCCGTACTCCGGAGAAGAGGCCGAGTTCCTCGCAGAACTGGCCCGTTACATAGTGGACCGGGTTTACTAGATTTTTAGCACTCCCGGAACGGATACGATTTTTATACATTGCTTAGTTAACAGTGTTAAGCAGTATGCGCCCGGCAGCATTTCTCTCAGGGAGTTGGGACTTTTGCTGCTAAGCTGCTTGAAATTTACATAGATTGAAACCAGTGGTGAGGTTCTTTGGAATATGAGCAACAATGATGATTCCTGTGGGTGCGGCAACTACGCGCTTCTACAGACTATAAAAAATCCTGCACAGGTCCGCGAACTGAGTGATGAACAGCTTACCCAGTTGGCTGATGAACTGCGCCAGTGCATAATAAATACTGTTTCCATAGGTGGCGGGCATCTTGCTCCTTCTCTCGGCGTTATTGAACTGACCCTCGCCCTGTTCAAGTGTTTTGATCTTGACCGGGACCGTCTGGTCTGGGACGTGGGCCATCAGGCTTATGCCCATAAAATTCTGACCGGACGCTATGATAATTTTCATACCCTGCGCCAGAAAGACGGCATCAGCGGATTTCCGCGCATGGCTGAAAGCCCTTATGACCATTTCGGCGTAGGGCACTCCAGCACATCCATTTCCGCTGCATTGGGAATGGCTGTTGCCAGCGATCTTGAAGGTGAAAACCGCAACTGTGTTGCAGTGATCGGTGACGGCTCCATGACCGCAGGTGAGGCCTTTGAAGGTCTCAATCAGGCAGGCGGCATGAAGCGAAAGATGGTGGTCATCCTCAATGACAATGAGATGTCCATCTCCACCAATGTCGGTGCGCTTTCCGCATTCCTGAGCCGTAAACTATCACACCCGGTCATGAACCGCTTCAAGAAAGATTTTGAATCCGTTTTGAAGCAGATTCCCAAGATCGGTGATGACCTTGCCATGTACGCCAAACGCGGTGAAGACTCTTTTAAAAGTTTTTTCACTCCGGGAATGTTGTTTGAAGCCCTTGATTTTACCTATCTTGGTCCCATTGACGGTCACAATCTTGAGGAGCTGGTCGATGTTCTGGAGCAGGTCAAAAAGATGGACGGTCCGGTACTGGTCCATGTGCTGACTACCAAGGGCAAGGGCTATACCCCGGCAGAAGATAACCCCACTTATTTTCATGGTGTGGGCAGTTTTGAGCCGGAAACCGGGCGTGCAAAGAAATTTAAGGGAGGTCTGCCTTCATACACAGAAGTTTTCGGCAGCACCCTCTGTAAGCTGGCGGAAAAGGACGAGAAGATTGTCGCTATCACCGCCGCTATGCCTGAAGGAACCGGAACCGACACCTTTCGTGAACAGTTCCCGGACCGTTTCGTGGATGTAGGTATCTGTGAGCAGCATGCGGTGACCTTTGCCGCCGGACTGGCAACCATGGGCTTCAAGCCTGCGGTGGCTATTTACTCCACATTCCTTCAGCGTTCCTACGATCAGGTCGTGCATGATGTCTGTCTGCAGAACCTGAATGTGAATTTTTTCCTCGATCGCGGCGGGCTGGTAGGTGCTGATGGCGCCACCCATCACGGCGTGTTCGACATGTCCTTCATGCGTCATATTCCGAACCTGATTTTCATGGCTCCCAAGGACGAGGCCGAGCTTTCCCGCATGGTCAGGACAGCCATTGATTTTGATGGTCCTGCGGCGGTTCGTTATCCGCGCGGTGTCGGTATCGGTGCGATACTGGAAGAAATGCCCAGCACCCTTGAAATCGGTAAAGGGGAGCTGCTGCGCGACGGTTTCGATGGTGTGGTTATCACTGTCGGTTCAAGAGTCTGGCCCGCAGTTGAAGCTGTGGAAGAGATTGATGAGAAATACGGCAAAGCCGTTGCGGTCTTCAATGCCCGTTTCATCAAGCCCCTGCCGGAAAAAGAGATTCTGGAACTGGCTGCAAGGTTCAAGAAGATACTCATTGTGGAAGAAAACGCCAAGGCCGGTGGATTCAGCTCCGCAGTGGTCGAGATGCTGGTAGATAACAACGCTATCGACGGACATGAAATCAAGCGTCTCGGTATTCCTGATGAGTTCATCGAGCACGGCACGCAGCAGGAGTTACGCAATGAACTCGGTATCGATATTCAGGGCATGAAAGAAGCCATGATGGAGATGCTGGGGCTTGAGTAAAGCCTGGTGATCCAGTAAAATGAAAGATAATAAAAACCGCATTCTATTCAGAATGCGGTTTTTTTATTATTTAAATTTTCAGTAATATCGGCCCGTCTTTAGGCAAGTCATCCGGCGCACCTTCTTTCAAGTAGGTCCGTACGTCTTCAGCCTGGGCAGTCACGCCTTTTCGGAGCAGTGTTTTTCCTGCCTCCTGCGCGATTAGATTGAACAGTTTAAGGTAAATCTTTGCGTCCCCGGTACTGGTTGCGTCTGATGCTTTCGCGCTGATATCGGAGCGGAACGCTCCGATGGGTGTATCGCGGCACATTGCAATTCCGCTGATGCCGGGTAGTGCGCCCGAAAGGGACACCTCGTCGCCGTCATTGATCTTTACACCGTCAATATCATCTACCGGGGAACCGTTCACGAAAATGGCACGCACTCTTGTTTCAGCATAATCAGGATCAAGCCCGATGGTCTCGACCATGAAATCTCGGATGCTCATACCGGAAGTGGCATGAATAACCACTCCTTTTTGCAGCAGGGTGATTGTTCCCGGAATTCCGGATTGCATGGTGACGGTCTTGATATCTTCCTGCATGGCATACCTCGTGTACGAAAAATTAATTGTGTCAGTTTTGATATAGTTGCTTGTAATTATTAGTAAATATGCTCCCGAAGTATATGCTTGTCAAATTGCAGAGACAAAAAATCCTGCCTGTATATACTACAGGCAGGATTTAGTTACTGGTATGTTTAGATAAATTATTTCATCTTTTTCTTCTGTTCTTCTTCCTCTCGCAGGGCGCGGCGCAGAACCTTACCGACCATGGTTTTGGGAAGTTCTTTACGGAATTCAACTTTACGGGGAACTTTGTATCCGGCAAGTTTTTCACGGCAGTAAGAGATGATTTCTGCGCGGTCCATGGATTGTCCTTCCTTGAGCACAATGTAGACTTTGATGATCTCACCACGTGTTTTATGGGGCAGGCCTACGGTTACTGCTTCCTGAATTTTTGGATGTTTGTAGAGGACTTCATCTACTTCGCGTGGGTATATGTTATAGCCGCTGGAGATGATCATATCTTTTTTGCGGTCCACAATGTAGAAGTAGCCTTCTTCATCCATGTAGGCGATATCCCCGGTGTAGAGCCAGCCATTACGCAAGGTTCCGGCAGTTTCATCGGGTTTATTGTAATAACCCTTCATAACCTGCGGGCCGCGGATAATCAGTTCACCCATTTTACCCGGAGGTAGATGTACGCTACCCACTTCCATATCAACGATGGCAGCATCCGTAGAAGGAACGGGTACGCCGATGGAACCGGGCTTTTGGGTTCCTCTCAAGGGGTTGAGGTGGGTTAGTGGTGAAGCTTCAGTCAGGCCGAAACCTTCAATAATGGTTGCTCCGAAAACTTCTTTGAACTGTTTGATTCCTTCAACCGGCATGGGTGAAGAACCTGACAGACAGTATTTGACAGATTTAACGTCGTATTTATCCAATTCTTTCTGCTGTAGCAGAGAGATGTAGAGCGCCGGTGCACCGGGGAAGAGAGTCGGCTTCAATTTATCCATGGTTTTGAGCACATCAAGGGGCACGTAACGCGGGAACGGAACCATGGTCGCCCCCAGCAGAGTGGGGAAGTTGAGACAGACGGTCAGTCCGTAAATATGAAAATAGGGCAGGATGCCCAGCACGATTTCTCTGTCATCGCCCAGATGACTGAGCATGGCGTGGGCCTGCTGAATGTTTGCGCCGAGGTTGGCGTGGGTCAGGTTGCAGCCCTTGGATAATCCGGTGGTTCCCCCGGTATACTGCAGCAGTGCGGTGTCTTCAGGGCGAATGTTTGATGCGCTGAAACGCTCTTTTCCTGTCCGCAGGATATCCCATTTGAGAATTGAAGAATCATTGTACGGAACTTTCGGAGAGCTTTTTTCCCGCAATGATTTCAGTTTGTATAGTAAATTAAGGGGGAACTTGAGGGTGTCTGAAATTCTGGTGACCAGATATTTACGTACCGGAAGTTTGTCGCGTAGTTTTTCCACCTTGGACCAGAGCAGGTCGATGGTGATTAACATTTTCGCGCCGGAATCGTTGAGTTGATGAACGATCTCGGTTTCCATGTACAGCGGGTTGGTCAGAGTGACCACCCCACCGGCCTTGAGAATGGCGAAGTAAGTCATAATCATCTGCGGTGTGTTGGGCAGCATGACCGCGACACGGTCACCCGGTTCGATACCCAGCTTGCGCAGGTTTGCGGCCATAATCTCCACTTCGCGCTGCAGTTTGCCGTAAGTGATAGACCAGTTTTGGAATTCAATGGCCTTACGTTTGGGCCATTTTTCAGCTGTCAGGTCCAGATACTCGAACATCGGACGATATACGAAATCTACGTTTTTGGGCACCTCTGGATCGTAATGATCGAGCCACGGGCGTTTAATCTCCACTCCTAACCTTCCCTTATGCTTAATTCAAAAAATGAAATTATCTTTCCTGTTGCAAGTGGGCATGACCCACATATACCAGTCTCGGCGCAGGCTTTAGTCCCCCCGTATAGGGGATCCATCTTCCTTAAAGCTGGCCGAGTATATTGATCTGTTTAGATTCTTGCAAGTTTGTATGCTATATCATTTCTGTGCGGATCTGGTAAAAATATCCAGTAGATAAGTCGTCAGAGCCTGATTAGCGCCATGTCCGCATTTTGAAAAGGGGCAACCCAGTTCGTATGGCACTTCCATAGGACGGGGAGTTCCGTGGTAGACGACCTCATCACGACCGGCCTTGGATTCTTTGACCAGAATCTGCATGGTGATGAAGCAGGTATTGGGACCACTGCGGATGCGCTGAATTTCAGGGGACCATTCATCGATCAGAACCGGGTATTCATGGAAGAAAGGTCCGCCGAGAAAACCGTCATAAGCGATTCCCACATGCTGGGATTCTCCGGCGGCGGCAAGCTTGGGTGAAATGGAGCCGATGCGTGCTTCTATAAGGTAATTAGGACTTCCGTTGGGATCATAATGATAGCCCACCCCCTGCAGGGCTGTTATGATATTCTGCTCTATGGGAACAACTCCGGCTTCAATCTTTTGGGGAAGGCCGTTGTCTTTCAAATCAAAGAGGACTACTTGCACATTGAATGAGCCCTGAGTGGGGTTGAATACTGTCATGGGAACCGTGGGCTTGGCTTCGTGTCCGGCACAGCCGCTGATGAGTATGAGCAGGAAGAGACAAAAGAATTTTACAAGAGCGGATTTTTTTAACATAACTACCCCTTGAGTTAGGTGAATGATATTTTGTACCATTTGTATATCAAAGCTGGAAACCGGGCAATATCCGTCTTGGCAAGTGTTTGCCGGACAACATGTGCGTCACCGATGCGGGTTTTAATCAAAAAAATAGGTATATTTCCTTGATATAGGCCGTGCAGGTAACTAAAGTGGACTTATGCGATGTCCAGATAACTGGATAAAGGATAGATTTCTGGGAGTCACCATATGCTGGATAATGAAATTTTACTTGATGCTGGAACAAACGAATTTGAGATTATTGAATTTTTTATTGATGATCTTGAATGCGGAGAAAGCAAGCGTGATTACTTCGGTATAAACGTGGCCAAGGTGCTTGAAGTGGTGGAGGCTCCCGGCGGTCTGGAAGCAGGGGAGGGTGCTCCCCATCCAAGCTATCTGGGCACAATGTCTCTCCGCGATATAATTCTTCCGGTAATTGATCTCGCGGTTTGGTTGGATATTGACCGCAAAGAATCTGAAAACGAACTTATCGTGGTTACTGAGATCAACAATGTAATAACCGGATTTCTAGTCACCGGCGTCACCCAGATTCACCGCATAGGCTGGGGCGATCTTAAGACTCCCAATAAGTATATCGCGGATATGGATACTAACTGCATCACCGGTACAGTCCATCTTGATGAACGTTTTGTGCTTATGATCGATCTAGAGCGAATCCTCGGCGAGCTTGACCCGGAAATGGCGGAAAGAAGTGACGGCAAGGTCTATTCTGCTCCGGAACAGATGACAGCAGTTCTGGTTGATGATTCCGTCTCTGTGCGTACTCTGCTAAATAAAAATTTCGAAGCTGCAAATTTTGATGTGAAAATTTATACCAACGGACAGGAAGCGTGGGACGCCCTGCGGGAAATGAATTCCGAAGCCAAGCAAAGCGGAAGCTCAATTACCGATATCGTGGATGTAGTTGTTTCTGATATTGAGATGCCGCAGATGGACGGTTACACCCTGACCAAGAATATCAAGGATCATGCGGAGCTTTCAAAACTACCCGTAATTCTATTCTCTTCCTTGATTACCAAGGGGTTGTATCATAAAGGAGAGGCCGTTAAGGCGGATGACCAGATCACCAAGCCGGAATTCAACGAACTTACCGGACGGGCTATTGCTTTGATTGAAAAATATAGAGGAACCGGAGTTTCCTTTTAGCGCACCGCGGTTTAGTTGGATAGCTGCCTAATTTTTGTCATGCGGGGCTGAGTCTCAGTTCCCGCGCATTTCTACTGGCTTATAAATGACTTTTTGCGGATCAATGTCTGTATCATGGAAGTAGCTCTTGATCATCTCTGCTATTTTGCCGTTGGCCTGCATTTCGGCCAGTGTGTTGTTTAATTGGACATAGCAGTTCTTCTTTTTTGAATTTTTAGGGTAGGAAAAGTAGACGTTTACCGTATCAACCACATAGGGAAGCACAATAACTTTTTCTTCCAAGCCCTGACTCTTTATTTTAAACACGGTATCAATGTATGTCCCGATGAAGAAGTCAGAATAGCCCCGGACCAGTCTGTTTATCGCTGTTTGATCGTCCGTGACTTCGGTGAATGTCCCCTTTCCTGAGTGCACAAAGTTATCGAAGATCTCTCCGTAGCTTCCGCCTCTCATTTTATCCCCTTTTTTCCCTTCAAGGTCGATGAGTCGTTCCAGCTTGAAAGGTTTACAGGCGAATATGTGTAGTTGATTACGCAGGATGGGAGGAGAGAAGAGCATTGTGCTTGCTCGGGACTTGTTCCAGAATATTCCGCACATGATGTCCAGTTTGCCCCTTTCCAGTGACATGATTGCCCTCTTCCAGGGAAACTCGCGGAACTGAAGCTTATATCCGTTTCGCCGTGCCGCTTCGCTTAAAATATCGTACATTAAACCGTATGGCTGCCCTGTTTTATCCTTTAGCAGGAACGGTTTCCAGTCCATTTGCCCGGAAACATAAAGAGTAGTTCCGGCCGCCTGTACTGCCGGAGCAAATGAGAATACTGCCACTATTATCAGTGTGATTATGTCTTTTATGATTCTGGCAGAAATATTCTAGTATATCATATTAAAATATTATCACGGCTTATTTTGAGCGCAAAGAAAAAAGAATCCCTCCGGACTTGCGTTCGGAGGGATTAATCTGCTGCTATTTTTTCATCCAGCCGCGCCCTTTCATGCATTTTTCAAATGTTGATTCATAGGCGTAGTTTTCGGAAAACTCTGCTTCATAAGTAGTAGGTTCCGGCGGTTCTCCGTCAGTCTGAGCACCGACAGGGACATTCTGCGCGTTGTAGTTTTCACAGAATTCGCGGTCACGATCAAAGATTTCCTTTTCTTTGGCCGGATCTGCAATATTCGGGTTGTGCCAAGAGCTGCAGCCGCCGAGCATAAGCAGGGCCGCTGTCAGCAAAATGATTTTTTTCATTCAGGACTCCTTTAAAATTATTCCGCCTTGAGGTCGCGGTTCATCAGGTCGCATACCGCAGTTGCGGGATCTTTGTCTTCGTACAGAATTTTGTAGACCTGTTCGGTTATGGGCAGTTCTACACCGAGTTTCCGGGCCAGAAAGTGAACCGATTCCGTTGTTTTAACACCTTCGGCGACCATGCGCATCTTCAGAATTTCGCTGAGCTTCAAACCCTGTCCCAATTTAAGACCAACCTGCCTGTTACGCGACAGGTCTCCGGTGCAGGTCAGAACGAGGTCGCCCATGCCGGAAAGCCCCATAAAGGTTGAGGGTTGCGCTCCCATCGCTACCCCAAGTCTGCTCATTTCAGCAATACCGCGGGTGATCAGGGCCGCTCGGGTATTATGCCCGAATTTTAAACCGTCGGCCATACCTGCGGCAATGGCCATGATGTTTTTAATGGCTCCGCCGATTTCAACTCCGCGATAATCCGGGTTGGTGTATATCCTCAGGTAGGGTGTCGAGAAAAATTCCTGTACTTCAGCGGCAAGTTTTTTGTCCTCGCAGCCAAGCACGATGGAAGTGGGCAGTTCCGAGCTGAGTTCATAAGCAAAGGTTGGGCCGGAAAGGTGGGCGAATCTGGGATTCAAGCCGTCCAAAGCTTCATTTACAACCTGAGACATGGGCGCTCCGGTTTTTAGCTCAATACCTTTACTGGCGCAGATAACCGCCGGATTTTCCGGAAAGTACTGCTTCATTTCAATGAGCGAGTTGCGCAGGAACTGGCTGGGAACTACAAGAATATAATAGTCGGCACCGGTGATTACTTCTTTGGCATCACTGCTGGTTTTAAGGTTTTCGGAAAGTTTGAAATCAGGTAGAAATACGCTATTATATCCGGTGCTGTTAATTTCATCACTGAGTTCTTTTTCGCGGACCCAGAGATGGGTGTCATGTCCTTTTTTGGCGAGGGTATTGGCAAGGGTGGTTCCCCATGCTCCTGCACCGATCACTGCAATTTTCATTTATAAATCTCCTTGGAAATACTATTCAGCGTGAATTTAAGATCGAATTCAAGTTACATCCCGTGGAAAAATTTGGCAACCTGTTCAAAAATGAAAGGGGGTTAGCGATAGTGAAAAAGAAAAATTGCATGGATGGTTGGACCTGTATATTCTCATGTTGTTTTCAGAATTAAATATAAGGAAGGCCCATGATTCGTATCGAAAAAACAACCCCGCGCTTTAAGCTGGTGCTGGCAATTGAAAAAATGGGTAAAGATCTGAATGTCACTCTTTATGGTGGAGACGAAGCCCATATCGGAGCAGTTGCCCTTGCTGTGCCTCATGCAGGATTGCGTGAGCGGGAGAAAACAGATGCTTCTGTTTCGGTTCTTGCAGTGACCGGACACAAGGAGGATGAGCTGGTCCGCAGGATCGGGTATGCACTGGCAACCGCTTTCAATTGCACTGTCTCCGTGTCCTGCGGAATCCATCTTGTGAATGCAACCAAGCAGGAAATCAGTGATGTCCTGCAGGTTGCAGATCTGCTTTTAGAACAGGCTTTGCAAGAGCTGGCCTAATTGGGAAGTTTCTTTACTCCCAGCTTTGAAAGCCGTGAATCGAAAGTAGAGCGGTTCAGATTGGCGACCTTTGCTGCGCGGGAAATGTTACCTTCACATTTCTCCAACACAAATTTAGCGTAAGCCCCTTCCACCTCATTCCAGGTCAGCCCTTCAAGATCAATGTTGGAGACTTTACATCCGTCTTCCATGAACGGAGTGTAGTTTTCATGTGAATGGTCAAAGGGAGCCTCGCACCACCATTGGTTTTCTCGAATGTAAGCGGGCAGGTGTCCTGCCTCAACTACATCATCATGACAGAGCACCATGAGTTGGCGGACGAAGTTTTCCAGTTCGCGGATGTTGCCCGGCCAGCGGTAAGAACGGATCAGTTTCATGGCCTCAGGGCTGATCTTTTTGCGCTCGCAATTCATGAATTTGGCTTCGCGGTCGATGAAATGTTCTGCGAGGAACGGAATGTCCTCCTTGCGGTCACGCAGGGGAGGCAAATGCAGCGGCAGAACGTTCAGTCTGTAGAATAGATCCTGCCTGAATTCGCTGTCGGCAATGGCTCTTTCAAGGTTTTTGTTGGTAGCGGAAATGATACGCATATTGACTTTGCGTGATTGCGGTGACCCCAGCGGTTTGATCTCATTTTCTTCCAGTGCCCGCAGCATCTTTGCCTGTAGGCCGTACTCCATTTCACCCAGTTCATCCAGAAAGACCGTGCCTCCGTCGGCGGCTTCAAACAGGCCCATTTTGTTCCGGGATGCCCCGGTGAATGCTCCTTTCACATATCCGAAAAGTTCCGACTCCATAAGTTGACCGGGAATTGCACTGCAGTTCTGCACCAATAGCGGCATGTCCCTGCGATGGCTGCGGCGATGGATTTCCTTGGCAATGAGTTCCTTACCTGTTCCTGATTCGCCATAAATAAGGATGGGGTAATCAGTGACTGCGTAGCTGTCCACCAGTTCCATAACTTCGTTGAAAGCCTGACTGACCCCGATGATGAACCGCCCGGAATACATGGAATCAATGGTTTCGGTGAGCTGTTTTACCTGCTCCAGACGTTTGTGCTGGATCAGCGCATTGGACAGGGCTATGGAGCCGATGTCGATCATATCCTGCAGGATTTTCATGTTCTCCGGTTGCAGATCAAGCTTTCTGCCGCCCGCGCTGGTATCGATGATCTGTAAGGCCCCGTAAATTTCGCCGTTGGTCAAAAAGAGCGGAAAGCAGAGAATGAGCTTGCTTTTCAGTTTGAAATTTTCTTCGACCCCTGTGTAATGCCTGTGGTCAACGCCGCCCTCGGCGATTGTCATTTCTTTATTTTCCAGCACCCAGCCTACAATACTTGTCTGTTTCGCACTCAGGGTCATGCCCACTACATTTTGGCTTTCAGCTCCTTCCGCTTCAATGCATTGAATACGGTCGCCCTTTTTAATCCATATGGAACCACGTTCCACATTCTGTAGATTGAGAATCAGTTGTAGAAAGCGTTTTTGCAATTCGCTGATGGAGAGTTCGTCGGCCAGTTCTTTTAGAAAACTTACGTAGGGCATTTATCAGTCCTGTCTGGTGGTTGGATCAGCGGAAAATTTATCAACAAGCTGTAACGAAATATCGTAATGAGCTGATTAAATCAAATACCTTTATGAAATATCAGCGCAAATAATTAATACATTTTTAATTCATTCTTAATAAAACTATATATTTGCATGTTGTGGCACGGTTGATGCCTTATGAAAGATGTCGGCAGAGGAAGTCGGAAGTCAATCGGGTAAGCACAATCAGTTTCAACAGGAGTAAGTTATGGGTCTGTTTTCATGGATTAAGAAGAAGGCTGCACAGGTAAAGAGTTTCGTAACCAAAAGCTACAAGACTGCCGCTGCATTTGTGACCAAGAAGTACAATGAAGCTGCTTCATTCGTTAAAAGTACTGTTTCCACTGCCTCCAGCTGGATCAAGGGTGTAAAGAACGGAACTGTGAAACTTACAGCGGAGTCCATCGGAGGAGCGGCCAGTTGGCTGGCCGGTAAGGTCGGCACTGCTGCCAAGTGGGTCGGTAATACCGCAGTTACCGCAGCAAACTGGGCCAAGCAGAAGTTCAACACCGCCAGGAACTGGGTTGCAGGCACTTACAAGGAAGGCAAAAAGTATTTCGAAACTGCCAGTAATTTCTTGTCCGGATCGAAGTCTGTGACTGAATCATCCGGAAGTGCTCTGACCAGCGCGCCTGCCAACGGTCAGTCGCTTGCCTACCGTGACTACTCCAAGCTCAGTGCCTCCAGTGCGGATGCTTCGGTTTCTGGTGACAAGGAAAAGAAAACCCAACTCTTAGCCAGTTAAAGAAATGCCTCCGGCGGCTGGGGAGGGAAACTTTTGGGAAAAGTTTCCTTCCCCAGACCCCACCCTTCAAAACTTTTTAATAGGTCTTTGACGCTGGGAGCAGAGGTGTTGCGGTTTAACCATTGGCCGTTTCCCACTGTTACTTTTGGGATGAGGAAATGTGTATTTCCTAAGGGCAAGGAGGGGAGAGTAAATGGCACGTACAAGAGAATTCAACATTTCTGCACTGTCTAATCTGGCGGCAGTGTTTTCGCATTACAGACTGAATGTTTCAGCCGAAGACCTCTGCCGTGAATATGATGTTGTCGGGGAGAGTGTCAGCACTGTACGGTTCTTGCGTATGGCTCGTGAGAATGGGCTTGAGGCTGGAATGCGCAGTATGCGTTGGAATCGGCTGCATGCATTGGACAAGGCTTTTCCTGTTCTTGGTGTGCTTAAGAATGGTGAAACTTTGGTTTTCTCCGGCTTTGAGCAGGGCGAAAGCAGAAGCGATGACCGTTTGGTGCTTTTTACCGGGGAAGGACTGCAGTTCATGGAGCGGGCTGCCGTTGAAGAAATCTGGAGCGGAGAAGTAATCCTTTTTAAGCCTGTGAAGCAGGAGGGCGAGAAACGGTTCGGCTTGCTCTGGTTCGGGGCGCAGGTTCTGTTTGAGAAGCGTATTTTTTCCGAGGTGGTCATTATTGCGCTGGTCCTTAACCTGCTGGCCTTTGCCATTCCGCTCTATTTTCAGAATGTAGTTGATAAAGTGCTGGCCCACCACGCAGTCACCACCCTGCATGTGATGGGGATCGGCGTGGTCGGTGCGGTACTGTTTGAAGGCATATTGCGCTTCCTGCGGGAATACCTGTTGCGATTTGCCACTTCGCGCATTGATTTGCGGTTGGCTATGAAAACCTTTGCCCGTCTGGTGCGGCTGCCGCTTGATTTCTTCGAGCGCAGCTTTGCCGGGGTCGTGGTCAAGCACATGCAGCAGGTGGAGCAGATCCGGGAATTTCTGACCGGGAACATGCTGGAGACCATGCTTGATGCTACGGCCCTGCTGGTCTTCCTGCCCATCCTTTATTTATATAGTCCGAAGTTGACTTTCATAGTGCTCGGATTTGCCGTGCTGACGGCGATATGCATCGGCCTGATGCTCGGGCCTTTCTACGGGCGGCTGCTGCGCTTGTATGATGCAGAAGGGCGGCGGCAGGCCCTGCTTGTGGAAACTATCACCGGAATGAATACGGTCAAGTCGCTGGCTCTTGAGCCTTCGCGTAACAAACGCTGGGAAGACGGTTCGGCGCAGTCGGTCTCGAGTAATTTTTCGGTAGAACAAATGGCTGCAGCCGGGCAGGCGATAATCAAGACTCTCGAACGTTTAATGACAGTTTCGGTTATCTGGGTGGGTGTGAGCTCCGTGTTTGAAGGAACCATGACTGTGGGGGCATTGATCGCTTTCCAGATGCTTTCCCAGAATGTGACCACACCACTTATCAGATTGGTTGAATTGGTCCATGAATACCAGAAAACCCATTTGGCAGTGAATATGCTCGGTGAGATCATGAATCGCAGGCCGGAGCCGGGGTTCGACCGCAGGGGCATTCGTCCTGAAATACAGGGCGGTCTGGAAATCAGTAATCTCAGCTTTTCCTATGTTCCGGGCGAGAGTCCCGCACTGGAAAGTATCGACCTGACCATCGAACCCGGCGAAGTGCTTGGCGTGGTCGGGCGCAGCGGATCAGGTAAAACCACCCTGACCCGGCTCATTCAAGGGCTGTATCCGGTTCAGAAAGGCAACATCGCTTTCGATGGAACCGAAATCCGGGAGATGGATATACGCCACTTGCGGGATTCCATCGGTGTGGTTCTACAGGAGAATTTCATTTTTCACGGATCTGTGCGGGAGAATATCGGTCTTGCAAGACCGGGGGCTGACTTTGAAAAGATTGTTGCAGCCGCAAAGCTGGCCGGAGCAGATGAATTTATCCGTAAACTTCCGCAGGGGTATGAAACCATACTTGATGAAAACGGCGCAAATCTTTCAGGTGGACAGAAGCAGCGGCTGGCAATTGCCCGCGCTTTGATGAAAGACCCCGGCCTGATCATATTTGATGAAGCTACTTCAGCCTTAGATCCTGAAAGCGAATACCGCATTCAGGAAAATCTGGAGCAGATTGCCGAGGGCCGTTCCATGATCATCGTGGCGCACAGACTTTCCACCCTGCGCCATGCAGACCGAATTATAGTCATGGAAGATGGGAGTATCGATGCGCAGGGTACGCACAAAGAATTGCTCATGGCCTCGCTCATCTATCGCAATCTCTGGGAAAAGCAGACACGGGGAATGGAAGCGGCATAGCAGGGAAATCCCATCATAGACGTTCTATAAACCAACGCGGCGAAACCCTGTTAAAATAGTTTGGGAGAGTCCAGAGAACCCTTTTCAAAGGGTTCTCTGGACCCCGGAGGGATCGCCGATAGGCTCCCCGAAGGGACCCGCGGCAGCCCCGCCGGAGGCATCCACATGAGAAGAAGACACTCCCTTAAAAAGAACGAACTTGAATTCTTGCCGGACTCAGTGAAAATCCGTGAACGTAAAGTCCCGCTGGCAGCAAGATTCTCGTTGTTCACTATCTTGAGCCTTATTGCTTTCTGCATTGCATGGGCCTGCATCGGCAGGGTAGATAAGGTGGTCATCGCCAAGGGCAAGGTTGTAACGTCGGACCGCCCTGTGGTTGTCCAGCCGATCCAGACTGCGATTATCCGCAGCATGAACGTGAAAGAGGGAGACGTAGTGGAACCCGGACAAGTGCTGGCAACTCTTGATCCTACATTCTCCGATGCTGATGAGGCGGAAATTGCCAGTCGTGAAGAATATCTATTGGCCCTTGTCGCACGTATTGAGGCGGAGCTGGCAGGACGCAGCATCGAAAATGTATCCAACCAGTTGGTTCAGGGACAGGTCCGGCTGATGGCTATCCGCATGGAGCAGCAGAAGTTCCGGCTGGAGTCCCTTGATAATGAGATCGATACCCTTGAACGCAAAGTGGAAGCTGCTGAAGCAGAGCAGGGTCGGTTAAAGCTCAGCCGCAGAAGTCTGCGCGAGATAGAGGAGACCTACAAAGGACTTTTTGAAAAGCAGATGTGTTCCAAGCTGGAATACCTCAAAGCCCGCGAAGATCGCCGTGAGCTTTCCCGCAAGGTGGCTGCTGCCGGGGAATCTGCGGCCCAGATCAAAGAACAGCTGGAGAAAGCTCGCGCCCTGCGTGTGTCGCAGGAAAAGGATTATCATGCTGATTTGACCAAGGCACTGGTTGAGGCCCGTCAGGAACTTAATGAACTGCGCCACCGGCATATCAAGGCCGAGCGTATCCGGGAACTTGTGGAAATCCGTGCCCCGCGCCGTGCTGTGGTTAAGGAAACAGCACAACTTGCCGCCGGGTCCATTGCCCGCGAAGCCGAAACGTTAATGGTGCTCGCACCGTTGGATTCGACTCTGGAGGCGGATGTTGAAATCAATGGTCGTGATATAGGCAGGGTGCGTAAAGGAGTCCCGGTGCGAATCAAGCTGGAGGCTTTCCCTTTCCAGCGGCATGGAATCATG
>PPCM01000604.1_pt1 | contig 26836 bp, 20 predicted proteins | sample 1555541 | NCBI WGS metagenome assembly PPCM01 (sample SAMN05284479, study PRJNA326546) | Marine sediment metagenome, whole genome shotgun sequencing project. | isolation source: marine sediment | place: Germany: Wadden Sea | collected 2012-09-05 | reverse complement strand
AGGGGTCATGAAGCGGATTGGGGAAGCGGCACTTGTTGAATCCGTACTGGATCCCGTCCCCATGCCGCCTTTTTCCACCGGGGAAACTTGCGGTCCCGCGTTTCCCCCTTCCAGGCCCATTCCAACGGAGTTGTTGTTGCCCCCCGAGCTTGCGGCGACCGGCCGTTCGTTTCTGTAGAACCGGCTTAAACACGCCGACGCGCGCTTTGCCGAACTTTTAAGTCAATGATAAAGGAACGTCTTCATGAGAAGGCGTTTCCGATTGGCCTTGACCGACAACGAATCTTTGTTCACCAACTTTACGGCGCCCCTTCCATACTCCTCCCCTTTTCCGCCGAATCACGCCCCAACCCATATGAACGGAAGACCGGTTTTGGCGGCGAAGCCGCGTTTGTTATTCGAGATGAGCCGTGCCCGGACAGGTGAAACAACACAGTTACGGGGACAACTCCGTCCTGTTCTCCCCCCCGAACAGTGTAACCCCGTTACACATGTGTCATTCACACATATGATTTCAGGCCCATATTTCCATGCTCCTCACTCCCCTGTCCTCAATCCAAAATCATGATCATTTAACTATTTTACGGGCATTTGCGCTATTTTATCGCACGTTGCACGATTTGGCATGTTTGTTGATTATATCACAATACGAAGGGAACAGGCCGTAATACAGGTCTGTTAACGATCACGGTACCGGGATACACCACGGGACCGGCGGTGCCCTTGGAAAGGGTAAATCCCCGAAGCGGCGCTCTGAGGAAGCAACGAGGCCATTTTTGATAATGGCCAACTTGAGAAGCAACGCCCCCCGATAGGCGTTACAAGAGATGGAACGAAGACCATTGTGAATTATGCGGGGAATGGATCGATATGTGATCGCGCGGACTCTAAATCCACGTAGCCGGGTGCGACTCCCGGATTCCCCTCCACAACCATACACCCGCGCCGAATCCGTATTCTAATTTCGGCGGGTATAAAGGGCAGGACTGAAATATGACACGCCTGAAGCAAGATGATATTTACCAGATTTCCAAAAGCCTGGAACAGCTGGACATGGAGCTTATGGCGAAAACCGGCCTTACGCTGCGGGGAATCGCCTGCGCCGCAAGCGGAGTGGATGAAGGGCAAACATCGGGCTCCATCGCCGGCATAACGGCGGCCGTTGTACCGGTAACGGCCGGGTTGGGGATTATTTCAGGGTTTTCCGATACCGTATCGGCCATCCTCAAACATATTGGATTCTCATCTTTTACAACCGATTCAACCGATGCCGGCGGAGTTTCCGAGGCGTTCCTGCGAAGGGCGGACCTGCTGCTGATGGCGGATGATCACTGTTTTACGGCGCTTAACCTGGGAAACCTGAAAGTGGTGGACAATGCCGAGGCAACGGCAAGGGGATTTGTTGCCGGGCTGGAACGGATGAGCGGTGGTTTTGACCGAAAAACCGTACTGGTGCTGGGCTGCGGCCCGGTGGGCAGCGCCGCCGCAATAGCTTTGATACAAAGAGGAGCCCGCGTGGCACTGTTTGATCTGGTTCGTGAACGCGCGGAGGCTCTTGCGACCGAACTGCCGACCGGGATTGCAACGGTGGTGAAAACAGACCTCGATACGGCACTGATGAAGTACAACCACCTTATTGACGCCACCCCCTCCGGCGCCTTTATCAAGGCCAGGCATATATCGGTAAAAACAATCGCGGCGGGGCCGGGCGTCCCGGTGGGTCTCGACTCCGATGCCCTGTCGACCATGAACGATCGATTTCTTCACGATCCCCTTGAAACCGGTGTGGCAACCATGGCGGTTCTCGCGGCTTTTGGCGGAATCTCCTGTTCAGGTAACGCGCACCGGGAAAGGACTTGATTATGGCCCCTGAAAAAGTGATTAAGCACAGCAAACGGTACTATCGAAAGCGGGTGGAACTGTTCCGGCTGATCGACAAGATCAAGCTCTGGCCCTCCCGCAAGGGGGTGCTGCACGGGATCAAGAGCATTGAAAAAAACGGTTCCATGGCAACCCTCACCACCCATTGCAACCGAACGTTCACCATCAACGACTCCCGAAGCAGTCGAGCGGCCCGGTGGCTGCGGAACAAGTGGTTCATGGGGGTTTGTGGAAAATGCGGAATACCGGATTGGAAGCTGGATAAATACAACTCGACGCATTTCCGCCGCCGCCAGGGCTCGCTGCTGTTGAACGACGAGGAGTTCAAACGTGCCGGTTAGTTCCGGGGAGCAAACTTGACCGCATTGGATTTAGATCCAATTAGCTCCGAGGAACGGGCTTGACCATATTACATATAGATCCAGTTAGTTCCGGGGAACGAGCTTGACCGTATTTGAAATAGATCCACTTAGCTCCGGGGAATGGGCTTGACCGTATTTGAAATAGCCCCATCCCCTTCCAGGAAACGCTTGAATCAACATCCCGGTTTTGTAAAGCCGGACTCGATGTTGAACCGCCAAGGGAAAAAGATGGAGTTACTTTACTGATGTATGGACACTCGCGGGCTAACGTGCTTTCTATAAACGATACCGGTCCGGAAAGCTTCAAGCCTGTTTTAAATCTCCGGCATAAAGTTTTTTTTTGTGGGTCAACCGATTGAAAAAAGGATTATTCGAAAAGCCCCTCCTTCCATCATCGAAAAAGGAAGAAAAGGTCTGTTCCCTTATAAAACAAACCCCGTCCGTTCATTTGCCAAGGAGCGCCGATGCCCCTGAATGCTGATCGATTCTGCCGCCGGAAACCATCCCGAGCCTTTTTAAGCCCGAAACGCAAACGCGCACTCACACGCTCGCCGTGGACCGCACTGGGTTTTCTTGTGCTCCTCCTCCTGGCTTTTTACGGCTGCAAACTGCCCTTTTCCGGTGATGAAAAAACGGTTGTCAGGCTTCACGACGATCAGATCGACATGCTCAAGATCAACAACGCCATCCTGGAGTTTATCATTGAGAACGGATACGGATACCCGGTGGAGCGGGTGGAACAGACCACCAAGGAGATCCCCAGGCTCATGGCCCGGGGGGATGTGGACCTGAGCTTAGAGATGTGGTGGGACAACCATCCCCAGTGGTTCCAGCGGGAGGTGGAAAAAAAGACCATCGTCCAGCTCGGCCCCCTCTACTCAGGAAGGCAGTTCTGGATGATCCCGCGGTGGGTGGCGGAACAGTACGATATCAGGAGCGTTTCCGACATGAAGCGCTATCGCCGGCTCTTCCAGGACCCGGACGACCCGTCCAAGGGGGTGTTTTTCAACTGCATACCGGGCTGGACCTGCCTTGAGATCAATGCGCTCAAGCTAAAGGCATACGGCCTGGACAAGTATTACAACGCGGCCTCCCCCAGTTCCCCCGAAGCCCTTACCCGGATCTTTCGCAATGCACAGCTCAAAAAGGTTCCTGTTTTCGGTTATTACTGGTCGCCCAACGCCCTGTTCTCCTCCTACGGCTGGCAGATCCTCGAGGAACCGCCCTATGACCGGGAATGCTGGAACGCGCTGGTCGCCGCGGCCGACAAAGTCGGGGACGATTCCCCGAAAGCCGACTGCGCCTGTGCCTTCGGCAGCGACAGGGTGTTCAAGGTTGCGGGAACAAGACTCATCAAGGAAGCCCCCGACGTTGTCCTGGTGCTGAAAAAAATGCGGATGAACATCGACACCCTGAATACGCTCCTGGAAAAGGGACAGGAACAGGATATGGTGAACTGGCACAGCGCGTCCATGTATTTTCTAAGAAACTTCGAAAACCAGTGGAAGAAATGGGTCACACCGGAGGCCTTCGTCAATATAAAGGCGGAACTGGAAAAAACCTCCTCGCCGGGCATATAGGGATATTAGAGTTGCTTTCCATAAAGAGCCTTCGCATAAAAACGGTCAGCCTTGCCCTTATCCCCATCGCCCTTGTGGTGGCGGTGGTCACGGTGGTGACGTATCAGTCCATCGTGAAGACGGCAAGGAATGCGTTTATGCAGCGGGACACGGAGTTGGCCAGAATATCGGCGGCGCGGCTCTCCGAAAACCTCATGCGCTATGTGGGTATTCTCCAGAATATCGCGGCATCCGAGGGCTGCCGCTCCCTGGATCCCATGCGTATCAAGAGAGAGGTGGCGGCGGCCAAGAACTGGCACTACATGTTCGACGGGGGGATTGTGGTCTTCGACGGGGCGGCAACCCCCATCTGGTCCTATCCCTATTCCGCCGACAAACTGGGAGAGGCCTTTCCGTTCGGGGACGATTTCAAAAAGATCCGCAAAACCTTCAGGCCCGTATTTTCCAGCGCATTCAACAATCCCGCCGTGGGGGAAAAGGTGATCATGATCGGTGTACCCATCGTGGACGCCGAGGGCAACTTCCTCGGGGCCCTGGCCGGGATGTGCACGGTGCGCTACTCCATGCTGGGGGTGATGTACTCCAGGGTTCTGGAGTTCGAATCCGGCAGGAGCGGGTATGCCTATTTGGTGGATGGAAACGGCCGGGTCCTGTACCACCGCCACAGCTCCCTGCTGGGCACCTGGATGAACCGGCTGGAGCCGGTGCTCCGGGTAAGGCGGGGTGAGACCGGGGCGGCCGTTGTGACGGACGCCACGGGGGAAAAGATCATCACCGGTTTTGCCCCGGTGCCGGGCACCGGATGGGGGGTGGTCACTCAGGAACGATGGTCCGCCGTGAGCGGTCCCATACAGGATTATATCCAGTTCTTCATTGTGATCCTCTGGCTGGGGGGGATTATCTCGGGAAGCCTGGTGTTTTTTTCCATCAGCCGGGTGCTGAAGCCCATACAGGACCTCACCGTGGGAACCCGGCGCATCGCGGACGGGGATTTCCGGGAGATCGACGTGCACAGGACCGGAGACGAGATCGAGACCCTCGGCCGCCAGTTCAACATCATGGCCCGCACCCTTGCCGAATCCTTTGCCAGCCTTGAAAAGCGCGTGATCGAACTCAACGAGACCCAGCAGGCCCTGAGGCTCAGCAGGGAACGGTTTCGCCTCTTTATGAAACACCTGCCCAGCCGGGCCTTTGTCCACGACCACCGTGGCAGGATGATCTATGCCAACGACATGCACCGCCGGTCGGACGCCCCCCAGCCCGGCTCCCCCGTCCCTGTCGGCTCGGCCGCCAAATGGTGGAAGGAGGTGCTTGAAAAGCGCACCTCGGACGGTAAGGCCGTCCTTACGGGAAAGGTTCACCGGTACGAGGAGACCTTGGGGGAAGACGGGGGGATCACGGAATGGCTCACCCTGCGCTTTCCCATCTTTGAAAACGACCGCCCCCGGTTTATCGGCGGCATTGCCGTGAACATCACCGAAAGAAAGCGCGCTGAAGAGGAGCTGGCCCGCCACCGAAACCGCCTGGAAGAGCTGGTCCGGGAGCGGACAAGGGATCTGGAGGCGGCCCAGGAGGAGCTGATCCGCCACGAAAAGATGGTGGTGCTGGGAAGGCTCACGGCAACGGTGAGCCACGAACTGCGAAACCCCCTGAACGTGATCCGCTGCTCCACCTATTACCTTCTCCGAAAACACCCGGACCTCGACGAGCGCTCCCGGGCCCACCTTACCCGCATCGAGGAGCAGGTGGAACTCTCCGATTCCATCGTGAACGAGATCCTGGAATATACCCGGACCCATCCGGCGGAACCGGTGGCCGGCAGAATCAATCCCTTTATTTCAAAGGCGCTGGATGTTATGGAGCTGCCCGGCGACATCGCCCTCGCCTTTTACCCGGCGCCCGAGGACCCCACCGTGCCCTTTGACAGCCACAAGCTCCGGCGGGCCGTGGGCAACCTGATCGACAACGCCGTGAACGCCGTTGTATGCAGAAAGGAGCGGCAAAAGGAGGACGATCCTCTCTTCGAGCCGGCCATCACGGTGCGCACCCTCACCCTTCCCACCGGGGTTCGGGTGGAGGTGGAGGACAACGGCGTGGGCATGGACCGGGAGACGTCGGCCCGGGCCTTCGAGCCCCTCTTCACCACCCGGGCAAGCGGCGTGGGCCTCGGCCTTGCCGTGGTGGAGAAGGTCGCCCACGAACACGGGGGGGCGGTTTACCTTGAAAGCGATGAGAACAGGGGAACCCTTGTTATCCTGGAAATTCCACACGGGGAGATTGAATGAAAACGAAAACAGTTCTGATTGTCGACGACGACAAGGGCCATTGCCGAAACCTCGAGGATATCCTGGAGCTGGAGGGGTACGAGCCGTTCGTGGCCCATTCCCTTGCAGAGGGCATGGAGCAGGCCCGGATCATCCGGCCCAAGGCGGCGCTCATCGATCTGAAACTTCCGGACGGCTCGGGAACGGAGCTCCTGGCCATGCTCAAGCGGCGCTACCCGGAATGTTACTGCATCATCATCACCGCCCACGCGGACCTGGACTCCGCCGTCACGGCCCTTGACGAGGGCGCCTGCCATTATTTCAGAAAGCCCCTCAGGCCCACGGAACTCATCGCCCTTTTAAAGCGGGTCTTCGAGGCGATCCGCCTGCGGGACGAGAAAAAAATGGCCGAAAAGGCCCTGCGGGAGAGCGAGGAGAAGCTGGCCGGGATCATCAACGCCGTTGCCGACGCCGTGATCATGGTGGACGAGGAGGACGAGATCCACTGGACCAACGACTGCGGCAAAAAGGTCTTTGGAGACAACCTCGGCGGCATGAAATATTACCGGGTCATCTACGGCAAGGACGCGCCCCCCGAGGACTGCATCATCAAGAACTGCTTTGCCGACGGCCTTCAGCACGACATGGAGATCAGGAGCCGGACGGCGGAAGGCAAAAGCCGGGATTTCTGGTGCACCACCAGCGTTGGGCTCCGGGGAGAGGACGGCAAGCCCCGGCGGGTGGTGATGGTCTGCCGCAATATAACGGACAAGAAACGGCTCCAGGCCGAGGTCCTGCGCAACGCCCAGCTCGCGGCCCTTGGGGAGCTGGCGGCGGGGGTGGCCCACGAGATCAACAACCCCACCAACTGCATCATCAACTACGCCCAGATCCTCATCGACCAGGAGACCCAGGAGGGCCTGGACGCCGAGATCCCCAAACGGATCTACAAGGAGGGGGACCGCATCGCGGTGATCGTGGGCAAGCTCCTCTCCTTTGCAAGGGACCGGAAGGACACCATGGAGAAGGTGGCGATCCCCGATATACTGGGCGAGGCCCTGGACCTGACCCGGGCCATGCTCAAGAAAAAATCGATCCGCCTGACCATCGACACGGCGACGGACCTGCCCTCTGCATGGGCCAACTACCAGCAGATCCAGCAGGTCTTCCTGAACATCATCAGCAACGCCTGGTATGCCCTGAACCAGAAATACCCCGGCACCGACCCGGGCAAGCGCCTGGAGATCACCTGCTGCGGCATAGAGGAGAACGGCGCAACCATGATCCGGACCGAGTTCCTGGATCACGGCATGGGCATATCCCAGGAGAACCTGTACAAGGCATTCAACCCCTTCTTTTCCACTAAACCGGCTGACAAGGGCACGGGACTGGGGCTTTCCATCAGCCACGGCCTCGTGGAGGACCATGGGGGAAAACTCTGGATGGAGAGCACCGAAGGCGAATTCACGCGGGTGGTGGTGGACCTGCCCGCGCACCGGGAGAACACATGAAGGCAAAGATCCTGATCATCGACGACGAAGAGGGCATCCGTTACACCTTTCGAACCTTTCTTACCAACGCGGGCTACGAGGTGCTCGCGGCGGAGAGCTTTTCCCGGGCCCAGGAGATTATCGGCGGAACCCTGCCGGACATTATCTTCAGCGACATCATCCTCGGGGACGAGACCGGCCTGGACCTGTTGCGGTGGGTGGGCGAGACGGGACTGGAATGCCCCGTGATCATGATCACCGGCCAGCCCTCCATCGATTCGGCGGCGGAGGCCGTGCGCCTCGGGGCCTTCGATTACCTGCTCAAGCCCATCAAGAAGGAGACCCTGCTCCAGTTCACCCGCACCGCCCTGAAGCACAAGCTTCTGATGGACGAAAAGCGGCGCATGCGCGAGGAGAAGGACCGCTACCGGGAAAAGCTGGAGGCCATTTTCCGCAGCGTCACCGATGCCGTTATCACCGTGGACGAGGATCTCACGGTGATCGAGGTAAACCCCGCCGTCTCCCCCCTCTTCGGCATTGCCCCCGAATCCCTGATGGGCCGGGATGCGGAGGAAGTTGAAAACCAGGGCATCCGGGCCTGCGTTCCCACCCTGCGGGCCACACTGAAGGAGATGGTCCCCATAAGGAAGCGGCGCATCGAAACCGTTCTTCCGGGCGGCGCAAGAAGGCTCATGGACCTTTCCACGGCCCCGCTTTTAAACCGCGAGAAGATCCTCATCGGCGCCACCCTGGTCGCCCGGGACGTCACCAAGATCACCGAACTGGAACACCGCCTGGAAAACCAGTACCGCTTCAGCGGGGTGATCGGCGGCAGCAGGCGGATGCAGGCCCTGTTCAAGCTGATCCGCCTTCTTGCCGACACCGACGCCACCGTTCTGATCACCGGCGAGAGCGGCACCGGAAAGAGCCTCGTGGCCAAGACCCTGCATCATCACAGCGCGCGAAACGAGCACAAGATGATGACCGTGAACTGCTCCAGCCTCTCCGAACACCTACTGGAGAGCGAGCTCTTCGGGCACGTGAAGGGCGCCTTTACCGGGGCCGTGAGCGACAAGCCGGGCCGCTTCGAGGTCTGCGACAGGGGCAGCATCTTCCTGGACGAAATCGGCGATGTCTCCCAGAGAATCCAGCTCAAGCTCCTCCGGGTGCTCCAGGACAGGGAGTTCGAGAAGGTTGGCGATACCAGCCCAGTTTCCGTTGATGTGCGGGTGATCTCCGCAACCAACCGGAACCTCAAGGAGGATGTGGCAAAGGGACGGTTCAGGGAGGATCTTTACTACCGCCTCAAGGTCGTGGAGGTGGAGGTGCCGCCCCTGCGGGAGCGCGCGGAAGACATTCCCCTGCTGGTGAAGCATTTCTGCGCGCAGTTCGCAAAGAAGTACAATCGCTCCTTTATCGAACCCACGGAATCCGTAAAAAACCTGTTCATGACATACCCCTGGCCGGGGAACGTTCGCGAGCTGGAGCATGCGGTGGAGCATTCATTCGTGCTCTGCGGCGACAACCCTATTACCCCCGATCATGTGCCGCCCGAGATCCGGGAGTATTTGACCCACGGGGGAGAATCCGTGCCCGAGGACGCCCAGGAGCTGGAAGCTGGAAGAATCCGGGCCGCCCTTGAGCGGACCGACGGGAACAAGGCCAAGACGGCTCGCCTTCTCGGGATCAGCCGCCAGACGCTTTACAGGAAGCTTCGCAGGCACGGGTTGAACGATTATACGGGGGCCAAGGTGATGCCGCTCAAGTGAGCCGGCCAAGGCTAAACGGCTTTGGGGTTCCCGGCTTCACAGAGGGCTGCTCGTTATCTAAGGAACATGGAAATATTAAATTACACATCGGTGATGCAGGATGGTCGTCGCTGCGCGTGCCCATCTTAACTTCCAGTGTCTTTATTATTTCCCCCCCCTAAAAGGACTGCTTTTCTTACGCCCACTCAACGGGCTTGGAACCCAGCGGCTCACACGGCATCATTTTTATGGGGTCTTGCTTTTATCCAAAAGATTCCTGTTCACCATACGGCCCCGTCTGGAATCATTGGCGCGACTGCAATTCTGAACAACGGGCACAAATAGCCGTTATTGTGTTTCGTAGATTGATGGTTCGAATCCCGAAGGTTACGTGATAAGCTTTTCGGGCATGCGCATCTCCATCTCCAGCAGTGGGTTTCAAACACAGGCCTCGGCCGGATCATTGGGTAAAATGGTCTTCCGGTCGAGGATTACTGCGGGTTCGACGCTTCTTATCGACGCTGCTTCCGGCTCCGGTCCGGGAACCCGTTGAATCGCCCGCCATTGCCGCGACAGCTTCCGGTGGAACAACAACGCAACATCATTTCGAACTTACTTCCTCTTTCATACCGATGTAACGCCGGGGCAATTCTGCCGGTTACACCCCTGTGACACGCCACACCGGAACAACACTTCGCAAGCATTCCGGCCTCGACCACGTTCCACCTTACCTATTGTTTTATTAATCAAATCCCAACACTCCCGCAAATAGTCTACCGCCGGCATCAACATTGCTTCTCCATGGTAAACCAGTTGTTAACGTAACCAATAGCTTTAACAGAGGAGAGCTCCATGGAATTAAAGTTGAAAGACAAACTCGAAGAAAACTCTTCGGGCGGTTTTATGCACCGGGTGTTTGGAGATTACGACCCCACCCTATTCTGGCCGGTGTTGTCGGCATTTATCGCGATCATCTCCTGTGCACTGTTCTTTCCGGAAATCACCGGAAAGACACTGGTGAGCATTCGAAACTTCCTGATCTTCAACTTCAGCTGGGGTTTTCTGCTGGGCGTGGGTTCAACCCTGTTCTTCTGCATCTACCTCGTCTTCAGCCCGTACGGTGACCTCAAACTGGGCACTGACGATTCCGTTCCGGAGTTCTCCTTCAATGCCTGGGTGGCGATGATGTTCAGCTGCGGCCTAGGTATCGGCTTCGTCTTCTTTGGCGTTGCCGAGCCCCTGACCCATCTTTACCAGTCTTCCCACGTCATCGACATGAATGCGGCGGGCAAGGCCGCGGGCGTTCCCATGGCTGTCCAGATCACCATCATGGACTGGGGCCTGCACGGCTGGGCCCTCTTTGCCGTTGCCGCCTGGGCCATCGCCTTTCCCGCTTACCGCCTGGGTAAACCCCTGACCGTTGCAACCGGGCTTTACGGCATCCTCGGTGATCGCTGCAACACCAGTATCTGGGGACGCCTTTCCAACGGACTGGGCGTTCTTGGAACCATCGGCGGAAACGCCGCCATGATCGGCCTCGGTGTTGCATCCATCAGCTTCGCCCTCAATAAGCTCTTCGGACTCGATCTCGGCAACGGGGGAAAAACCATGGTCATGATGTTCGTGATCGTGGCCTACGTTATCTCCGCCGCAAGCGGCGTTGAGCGCGGCATTAAATTGCTCAGCCAGACCAACATGATCCTGGCCGCTTTTATTCTCCTGGTCCTTCTGTTCTTTGGAAACACACCCACACAGTACCTTTTCAACCTGATCACCCAGGAGTTCGGCGATTACTTCGGCACGATCGTCTCAATGTCCTTCTGGAGCGATGCCGTCAACTTCGAACAGCGCGACTGGCTCGGGTGGTGGATCGTGTTTTACTGGCTGTGGTGGATCTCCTACATCCCCTTCTGCGGCGGCTTTATCGCCCGTATTTCCAAGGGCCGTTCCCTGCGCGAATTTATGTTCGGCGTTCTCATCGTGCCCATGCTCCTCACCGTTCTCTGGTTCTCCATCTGGGGAGGATCCGCAGCTTACACCGAGATCTCCGGCATCGCACCCCTGTGGGAAAATGTTCAGAGCAACCCGGAATCCGGCGTTTACATGCTTCTCGGCACCCTGAAGGGCGGCTGGTGGCTCAGCCTGATCGTCCTGATCAATATCGTGATCTTCGCGGTCACCACTTCGGATTCGGCCTCCTTTTTCGTGGCTATGCAGATGTCCAACGGCCAGGAGAACCCCAAGGTTTCCATGCGCCTTCTCTGGGGCGTTATTATCGGGCTTACCGGTATCATCTTCCAGCTTACGGGAGGGTTTAAGGCGATCAAGAGTCTTGCCATTGTGGTGGGAGCGCCGTTCTTCTTTGTGGGGATTGCCTATATGTTCTCGGTTTATCGGATGCTGAAGTCCGCAAAGGCAGGTGATATGTAAAAACTCACGAAATAGATGCATTCACCAACATGAGTCACTTCGTATAAAACCGATTAGCGCATTCCCGGGGCTGTCCTCTGGAATGCGCTTTTTCTATATTACCTTATCCGCAGAGTGTATTCCCAAAAGCAATGCGAGATGGAAGCACTCGCTAACAATTATTCGATAGCGGTCTTACATGAACATTCTCTCAATAATCTCATCAATTGATGTTATCTTGTGGACCGATTTATCATCATATATCAGTTCAATATCAAGTTTGCTCGGCTCGACCTTTGATGCTTCATTTTTATAGTATTCCACAAGATGTTCACTTTTTTTATAAAAAATCAAACCTCAAAAAGGTTCCTGATTTTGCCTGATCCTACTAGTCTGGAGAGCAATTTATAATTACTCTGCTCAAACCGAACCCTACCTGCAATACATGCCGGATGAATCTTTAGTTGTTCAGATAGTTCAAGCACATTTTGTTTTGTAGGATTTAAATTCGCAGCAGAGGAGGACCATGTTTCATTCGGTATTAAAGAATCCATAGCAAGGCAATCTGCTTCATCTTCAATGGCATTTTGGTTTTTTACGTCAGGAATCCTAACATCCATATCATCTACAAACAAAGTATAATTATTTTTGCCAAGATGTAATACAATATGAGCCAATTCATGAAGAAGGCAAAACCAAAAATTATCAATCCTATCATATCTCAGGGTTAACCCAACGACTGGCGTCGAATCTTCAAGCAATAGAGCAGCGCCATCTAAATACGTCTTTGGAAGATGTCGTTCGATGATTAGATGAATTCCATGTTTTTCCAGGAATTCTCGAGCAAGCAGAGGACCTTCTTCAAAGAAACTTAACTTTGCAACTTCTTTTAGAAGTTCAGGCTTGAAATTCTCATGATCAAACTTTTTTGGCAGACTATTTTTTTGGGCAAGGGCCATAATTCTTATACACCATGACTTCAGTGCATAATCATCTGTTTTTGCATTAATTCTATTTCCAGAATTCTCTTTAAAACAAGTTTCGATCATTTCCCCTTTTGGGCAACAATCGTTAATAAAAAGGCGGATTGCCTCTTCAGCGGAATCTCTTACGTTTATTACTGGTTGAATCCACCCTCTTTTTGACATTTCTTTTACTGGAAAGAGATGCCAATCAATATTGGGTATGGATTTGAGAAAACTACCTCCTGTTTTCTGCAAAAATATTTCAGCCGGTATCCCCAAATTATGGTGAAGAGATCGCATCATTGAAAGAGTCAATGGTCTTTTTTTATTTAGAATTTCAGAGACTTTACTCTTGCTCCCGATAAAGGGCACCAAACCTTGTTGGTTAAGTCCTAATTGTTCCATCCTAAATTTAATTGCATCTACCGCTTCAGGCATGTCCATCGCATAATGTTCATCTTCATAAATTTCAACGAGTCTAACAAGCAATTCAAGCTCTTCTGACTCAGGTGTATTGGTTTCTGCATCCATCAGGGCTTCAATGCGGGACAGAACTATATTATAGTCTTCTTCTGTTTTTATAAGTTTGCTAATCATTAAATTTCCTCCGCATTAATTTTATCATACTCCCTATGGGTTCCCACAAAACGAATGAAAACAGTTTGTGTTGGGAAATTTATTTTTACCACTAAGCGGTATTTGTTCCCTCCTAAGTTAAATACAACACGGTTACCTTTTAGAATACTGGCTGATCCGTATTGCGCTTTTATTTCTGTCCATGAACGCCAACTGGCCTTTTTTACTTCGTGCCACCATGCATCAATAGGGCCTTTGGCATTCTGACACCCTTCCCGCTCGTAAAAATTTATCAATTGTGGCCTGGCTATTATATGCATAATTTACCAATAATACGTTCCCGAATTAATGTCAAGAAAATGTTCCCCAAACGGGAACTACAATCATCTATTATTTGGGAACCTTTATCTGCTTTGATTTTTTTATATAAGTTTGAGGCTTTGCTGAATGCCGTAGCCTGATAAAAATCGTTCACCTCAACACTTCATCTTTTTCACTGTTAAAAAATGGTAGACGCAATTTCAACATATATCCAATAGAATTTATTACCAAATATGATATAAGACGATTTAGCTGGAATTACGAAGGGTTTATTGGCTTATTTGAAGGCCCCTTGTGTCTCAAGAATGACCTTACCAACATCTGGCATCATCATTGTGTTCGGTATCGATTTGTTTTTTCAAAAAGATCGAGAACAGATAACACCCAACTCAAGTCTGGCGAACAACGAAATTCGGAGCATGCAGTCATATTTCCAACCTGACAACATTCCTTAGATGTATGATACACAGAAACCGAACACCATCGAATGATTCAAATCCCCTTAACTAATCGTGTTATCAAATATGCCCCATTATTGTGCGCATAGGATAATATCCATTGTCCTTCACATGATTTGAATCCATCCTAACGTTCACGATTCATAACCTCTTCGCAATACGAGACAATTTCCTTAATGCCTACCAGCATATTTGAATCTTGTAAAGGTGTGTTCAGATGTAATCCATTTGGCCTTTTCGGTAACACTCTCTTCGATAGAAGCACAATTTGAAAGCAGCTGTAATTCGGCGGCTATCTTACAGCCAGCCAAATCAACCTGTTTTTCAACACCTTAATTAGTTGCAATTTTTTTAAGTAAGGGACAAACACGACCACTAAATAGAGCTGGTAGCGTGATTTCAAGCCGTGAAACCATCGATTAATTGAAAAACCGTCCTTCATTCGGCATTCAATGAAATCACCGACCGCCCGTTAATATAAATGTCAACCCTGCGGTCATCCGCATTCGGCTTGTTTGGGGCATGCCCCGCCTTCTCGGCCTCTCGCTCCCCCTTGCCCTCCAACTTCTGGTTGGACTTGGGAATTCGGAAACGATTTCCCAGGATATCCTCCAGAGCCACCAGTGTATTGGCGGCACGAAGCGCGGAGAGCGCATAGTTGTCCTTGGGTTTTCCAACGCGGTCCGTATGGGCGATGATCCTAATGGCACTGTCTGGAGACATAAGGGCCGTGAGTTCGTTGGCGCACATGATGCGAAGGGCCTGCCTTCCATCCTCGGTGAGCAGCGCGCTGTTAAAACAGAAGTGCACATAATCCGTCAGGCTGTAGCCCACCGCGTTATCGGTTTTAGGCAGAGGGCTGGTAACCTCCTTTATGGGCAGGTGCTTGGTTTTGATCTCGCCCGTGAATCCCGCGAACCCGCTGAACTCGATACCGCTCCCCCCCCCACCTCGCCCTCGGCGAAGGTGACATGGAGAACCGGCATAAACTCGGCGCCCTCGATATGCATAAAGCCCGCCCCGCCCTTGCCGCCGATCCCTCCGGCGCCGATTTCAAGCTCCATCTGTCCGATCTTGAAGGGGCCGGGGATATGCGCCGGCTGCCAGTCGAAGTAGGATTCCGCCTCTCCCTCGATGGTCATCTTGCCACCAAGCCCCTTGTCCACGCCGCCCGCCCAGAACACCACGTTGTACGTCTCCTTCCGGTTGGGGGTCCAGAGGGGGCGACTGATCCTCTCGATGGTGATCTTTCCGGAGTAGTGCACGATAAAGAGGCCGAACTTCCGGACGCTCAGCTTGACCTTGTACTTGTGTTGTTTATTTGCCTTCACCGCTTCGGGCTGTCCGCTCAGGCCCAGGTACCGCTCGATGTTTGGAAAATCCCTGTCCGGGGCCACCGCCGCCACAAGGTTCAACATATACTGAATCCAGCCGATCAGGGGACGCCGGGTCCGGGCGAACTCCCATCGCCGGAGAGTGAGGATATAGCGGGCGTAAAAACGGGCCAGCTCCAGATTGGAGGGGGGCTGAATGCCCCTGCGCTTGTTCTGGAAAATGTCTCCGATAAAGCGGTCCACCTTGCGAGCCGCCTTGACGATGCCGATGCGCTGCCATGTCTTTTTCCCGTACTCCGTCCTGAAATACCGTTTGAGGGGCGGACCCAGCTCGGCTGCGGTCAGGGAATCCAGCAGATGCTTCAACTGCCCGAGGGTAAGGGGGTAGAGCATCCGCCGGCGAACAAGCTCCTCTTGCTTACCGGGAAACAGGGCAACGGTACTTTCGAAAAAAACCGGTTCCCTTGAAACCCGCGTGAAATATACCGTCTTATAGCCGATTGAGACCTTGTACCGCCAGCCGATGCTCCGCCCGCCCCGTTTCGGGATAAGCTTTGAACGCATATAGGGAGAGGTGCGTTCGAAGAGGATGAAGGTGCGGTTGTCCTGGAGCTCCCCCTGCATGCGGTAGTAAACCCTGGTGGACCTGTTGTCCGGCCTTGCCACGTTGGCGCCGAAACACTCGATATGCCTTCCCGCCTGGTTGATGACCAGTGTGTAGTCGTTTATCTTGCGGCTGTTCGTGACATAGGCATCGTACCGGCCGGTAATGTCGATCACCGGCGCATCGGGCCGTTCGTCGGCATGAACCCGTTCCCCCCTGGAGGGGCAGATTACGCCCCGCCTGGGCCACGGGGGGAGAGGGTTTCGCAAGGCTGGGACGGACGATATTGTTCCTCAGGCTGAGCCATTTTTTGATCTGGGGCTTGTCTCCCCGCTTGAGTTTCCGGTGGTGCTTCCACCAGCGCGGAAAGAAGATCATATTCGTCAGGGTATTCTCGTCGCGGATACCGAAGTGGATCGGCAGGCGGACCGCGTTGGTCAGTTCCCCCGCATCCAGGGCCTTGCCGATCTCCTTTGGAAGCTCGCATTTCAGGCGATACTGTTTTTTGATCTCGTGGCGGGCGTGGAAATTCCTTTTTCGGCTCCTGAAATAGGCGCCAAAGGTGAAATCCTCGGCCTCCACCGAAAGCCGCATGCTCCGCTTGCCGGCCCACACGCCGATAAAGCAGCTCTTGCTTGACCAGATATACGCCTTGGCCAGCTCCAGACCGCTCATTCCCCGGACCCGGATGACGGCGGCCCGCGCCCTCAGGTGTGGGCTGGTAAGGTCGAGCTTCCTGCGTTTGCGATAGCGGTGGGACTGGTACGCGGAAACGATCTTTATGGATTTGCCCAGATGATCCCTCAGGGGCTGGAGCGCCTCCACCAACTTCGGATCGATACGGGCCTTCTTGAAGTATCGGCCTCGAATTTTGGCAAACTCCTTGACCCTGAAGTTGCGCGAGAATTTCAGGTTCCGCGTTTTCCTGTTGATGGGCAAAAGCGGATTGTCGGATCGCCCCGGATCGAAAAACTCGGAGCCCGAAGTTCCCGGCCCCGTTTCCCCGAATAGGGCGACACCGCTGGGAAAGGAGACCTCCTCCAGGCCCCATTCCCGCTCACCCGCGAAGGCACCGAACTCCTCTTCGCCTTCGAAAAATTGATCCGGGGCTTCCGGGTCGAAGGACGCATCCGCATAGGATTCAAACTCCCCCTGCCCTTCGGCAAACCCGCCCCATCCATCGTCCTGGAAATTTTCTCCCATAAAAGGTGTGGACGGCAATGCCGCCCTTTCACGGGGACGCCCCGCATACCCTGCTGGAAATATTCTGTCGGCCATGAGTGCCTCCTTTGTATTGACGGAGGTGAAAGATTCCGGTCCCCACGCCTTGCCCCGAATGCCGGCGAGCCGATCAGGAAACGCCGGTTGTTCCCGCCTATTGCCGGGGGGCCCGGTACTGGATGGAAAATCGCCGATCCATGTAGTCGTCACCGGGACATCGAACCTCTGTCACCTCGTGGGGAATCATCCCTTCGAACAGGATCAGCCGGTTGTTCCTGAACGACACCACGACCTCTCCCTCGGGAAGGTGCAGCACCAGATCGCCCCCCTCGAACTTCCGGGGCTCCCGGTTCAGGAAATAAATCTATCCGACTGTACTTCACAAACCCATTGAAAACTTATACCGGACGTTCATGGCGACCCGCCTGAAACTCTTCAAACGACCTTCGTGGGAGCCTGTCCTGGTGTTGGGGGGTGTCGATGTACCCGTAATTTCTTCTTTCACGCACTATCTCTGCGGCAGGAGTGATTCAAAGATGCGTGAATCCTCCATGACAAACCTTATGGTTTTGATTTTTTGGATATATTAACAAACCCATTTACGATTGGGCTGGATGGCGGCTGTTGTTTTTGAATACTGATAATACACTTGAGGACAATGTAAACGGAGCGTTGGGCAGGTTTCCGAAACAGCGATAAAGGCCCCTTCCGAAGAAGGAGCTTTTTTATCTTATCGTCAATTTGGGTTGGAAGTAAAAGCGGGTTTAATCGAAAACGGTTGATGCGCCAACAGCCTGAGCCGCCCCAGTGCCCCGATCCATCGCTATTGAGTCAAGTGAGAGTAAAATCGAAACAAAATACCGGGAAACGGTTGAGAGGAATACCCACGGGGCCATAGCCGTTACGGATTAAACCTTGAACTGATTCACGGTGTCCTTCAGTTTGCCGGCCAAGCGGCTCAAACCGCGGGAGTCGCTGTCGATCCTGGCGGCATTTTCCGAGATGCCGGACACGGAGCGGTTCACCTCGCCGATATCTTTGGAGATCTCGTCGGCCACGGCCGAATTCCGGGCAACATTTTCAGCAACCTCGGCTATTCCCGCCGCCGCCTGCCCCACATTGGAGGCGATCTCCCTGGTGGTTACGGATTGCTCTTCCACCGCCGCGGCCACCGTATCGATCATTTCATTTGCGCCCGAGATCGCGCCCGTGACCTCTTCGATTTCGGAAACCGTTTCAACGGTGGATGTTCGGATTCCCTTGATCCGTTCCTTGATTTCAAGGGTGGCTTCGGCGGTTTGCCGAGCCAGTTCCTTAATCTCTCCAGCGACCACGGCAAAGCCCTTGCCCGCCTCTCCGGCACGCGCCGCCTCGATGGTGGCATTCAGGGCCAGCAGGTTGGTCTGCTCGGATATTTCGTTTATGGTTTCAAGAACATGGCCGATCTCCTGGGCGGAATGCCTCAAGTCGTTGATCTTCTCCGAAGCTTTCCGGGTTCTTTCAACTGCGCGGTTGCTGGTCGTCCTGGTCTTTTCCGTTGTGCGGGCGATTTCATTTATGGTGGCCGTCATCTCCTCTGCGGCGGCGAACACCATGCCGATATTGGCGGAGGACTCCTCGACCGCCGCCGCTACGGAAGACATATTGTCGCTCATCACCCCGGCCGCCTCGGCCACCGCGTTGGATTTCCCTGCCGCCATGTCGGCGCCCCTTGCAACTTTTCCGGAAACGGAAAGCAGATCCGATGCGGACTCGTCCAGCTGTCCGGAATCTCCGGCGATACCGCCGATGATTCCCTGTAGTTTTTCAGCGAATGTATTGAACCACCCGGCCATCTCACCGATTTCATCCCTTGATTCGGTGGATAGACGCATGGTCAAATCCCCTTCTCCCTCGGCAATATCCTTCAATCCAGCCACCATGAGGTTGATGGGCCTGACAAACCTGCCCGCCGTGAGATAGGTGGCGACCGCAACGATGAGGATGACCAGAAGGGTAACCGCCAGTATGGTGGCACCGATGGCCCTGGAAACTTCCCGCAGTTCCGATTTTTCGATCAATACCGCCACGATCCAGTCCGTACCGGCCGATTTGAAGGAGTTCACACGGTAAACCGTTCCGCCGATCTCGGTTTCGAAATCGGTCTTTTCCCCGTCCAGCACCGTTTCCATTTTCGGGATCCCGATCTCTTTTATGTTCCGAAGATTGTTTTCCTCGTGTTTGGGATCGGCCAGTATCAGGCCGGTTTTATGGAGCATCACGGCATATCCGCTTTTCCCGATCTTTACGCCTTTCATGATATCCGCCAGTTTGTCCGACGTGACGTCTATGCCGATGACTCCGTATTTTTCACCCCTACTATTACTGAAAGACCTCACATTACTAGTTACAACGGAGCCGCTGATATTGTCTGTGTAGGGATCGGTCCTGATGACGTTTCCGGTATAATTCAGCCCCTCCTTGTACCAGGATTTTCCCCGGGGATCGTAGTTTGCCACGTTTTTCGTCTCGGGCCACTGGATGTATCCCCCTTCACTCGTGGCCATATAGACATACATGGTACCCGGGTGGGTCTTTCCATAGTGCTCGAACTCCTCATAGATCCGCTGTTCGATCCCTCCGTTCACGGAAGGCGTCATCTTTGCTTTGCCGTCAAAACTTGAATAGTACGAGGTAACCGAGGTATCGGCATTGCTTACCTTTTGATGGCCGGCAAACATATCGATATTTCGATCCAGGTTGTCGTAAAACACCGTCAGCATCTGCTCGATTCCCTTGACCTGTTCCGTAACGTTGCTCAGATGGGTTTCGCTGACGGATTTATTGATCAGCATGTTGACGGCAATGACCAGAGGAATCACCGTGACGAGAATGAGTGAAAGTGAAAACACCATCAGCTTCACCCGGATCGATTTGAACATGATATCACCCTTAATTCCGGCTGTTCCGGAAGCACAAAAGAATTAACAACAACGGCACTTTTATATAATGTACCAACCCTCGATTATGACTACGTCAGGGATCAATGAATAAATATATGCACAATTACAAATACTTCATTCACGGAGTTCAACACGGAACCGATGCTGATTACGGGACGGGATCATTACCGGCAACGCTGTCAACGAGGGCTTTGGAATTGCCTTTCAATGGTTTGAGGATTGTTGAAGCTGTCGGGAAGGAGGAAAAAGGGAACTGCCTTTCGAGGAGAGACCGGCACCACTGCTTCGAAAATGGGGAAGCGGACACCATATCGATTCATCATGGCGTCCGCCATCAAGCTTACAATCCGTATTTTTTGTATATTTTGTCCAGCGTCCCGTCCTTGCGGATGCTTTTCAATGCCTCATTGAACTGATGCATAATGCGTTCACCATCCGGGTATTTCCTTGAGATCATCAATCCCCAGGAAAGGCCGTCCTGGAAGTTTTTCTCATAAAATTCAAATTTGTCGATCTCATTGGGGAAGAGTCGTTTAACGGCATCGAATGTCACGATCCGCTCTTCGACAACAAGGTCGAGCCTTCCCGAGCGCAGTTTCTTTATACTCTGATCGATAACCTCGGTCGCTTCCACCCTGGCGCCGTTGTCCAGCAGTTGTTGTGTATGCGCATCCCCGGTGGTCAGCCCGATCTTGTACCCCTTGACATCCCCGGGGCTTTCAAATTTGAAATCCTTGGGGGAATGAGCTTTATGGCGAAGAATTCCGACGGCGGACTTGATCACCGGATCGGAAAAGAGAAAATCCTTCTCCCTCTCTTTTGTTCTTCTGAACGGAAATGTGGCGAACGCCTTGCCCTGCCGCACATGATGTTCCGCCCGCTTCCAGGGATAAAACGCATAGTTGGGTGTTATACCGGCCCTATCACACACAACGGATACGATCTCGGCAGCCATTCCGTATTCCTGTAGCGTTCGCCCCGTGAAGGGGGACCACTCACCGATTGCAAACGGGACCTCATTACCGGCAGCGGCCGTTAAGGGCATGCACACCATCAAGAAACAGAAAAACACAATTTTCCTTACCATTGCAACACCTCATGTTTTGCATTCATGTAATCCATTAACAAACCGTTTATACAACACATATCCCTCTCATAAAACCAACTGGTCAATAAAGTTACGCCTCCACCGACCATCCGAAATCAACATTCAGCGATCCTTCCGAGAAGCGGTGAGCGGGGTCACAATTGGCGACAATAGCCGCTCCATTAGCGGTAACCCGACTTGGCCCGGCTGCCTGCGTCAAAACAGGCCTCGGCATCCAGGGCCGTATATGCGTTATTGCCGAGGTTACCTCTGTTTTGCGCCAATCTATTAGGGATGCGGAATAAATATAATCCACATTCTCAGGATTCCCGATTCTGAAATCCCGAGGCGTTGCCTTTCACCAACGGCAACGCGAATCATTTGCAATTGTGTAAATTTTTCTTTCTCGATCCCTTAAAGGCCGGCATTAATGCACCGGCGGGAAATTGAGACGCTCAACAAAGGCGCTCTGAAACGCCGTGTTGCCGGCCAGCTCCACAACGGTTATGCCTTCCGCTATTTCCCGGGAGTTATCTCGAAGCCCCTCGTCACACAAGGCCATGACGGCGCCGGCACCTGCGGAGTTCCCGCTCATTTCCACCGCCGCCGCATCCATCTCGGGAATCATGCCGAGGGTCATCATATCACCCTTGTCGAGGTGGGAACCAAAGGCACCGGCGACGATGATCTTTTCCGGCCGCGTGATGCCGGCCTCCCTGCACAGAAACTCGATGCCGGTCATAAGAGCCGCCTTGCCCAGTTGAACGGCCCGGATATCCTTCTGGGAGAGGATCACCGCCCTGCCCTCCCCGGCCCTGTCCCCCGGCACCAGTGTGTAGCCGGCAAGGCCGTTTTCGTCCGTGCCCAGAGCCTGGTTGTTCCCGGATCTTTCGAACCTGCCGTTATCCTCCAGGAACCTTGAACGCCGGAGCTCCGCCACGGTGCCCACAACCCCGGAACCACAGATGCCCGATGGAAGATTGTTTCCATTTTTACCGATAACGTCGCAGCCGGCCACCCCCGTTGCGGGATCGATGCGAACCCGCTCCACCGCACCGGGAACCGCCTGCATCCCGCAGGAGAGCGCGGCCCCCTCGAAGGCCGGGCCCGTGGCGCAGGAGGTTGCGAAGAGCCCCCCCCTGGCCTTAAGCATCAGCTCTCCGTTGGTGCCAAGGTCCACCAGCAGGGTCCCCTCCGGCGATTCGGATAGCTCAACGGCCATGGCGGCCCCGAGAATATCGCCCCCGAGAAATCCGGAGACATTGGGCAAGGTGTGAACCGGGGTGTCCGAAAAGGAAAACCCCAGCTCTTTCGAGAAGAAGGAACGCCCGTCGCGGAACGCGGGTTCATAGGGGAACACGCCGATGGAGCGGGGGCTCACCCCGGCCAGGATATGAACCATGGCGGGGTTGCCCACCACCACCATGCCGGCGGGGGCGTCAAAGGTGCCGATCTCTTTTTTCAGCAGGGAGCGGATGCCCCATTCGATGGCCCGGACGGTGAGTTTGCGCAGGCTGAAGAGGATGTCGCGGTCGCGGTTGACGGCGTCGATGCGGCTGATCACATCGTCGCCGTAAAGGGCCTGGGGGTTTTTAACGGACAGGGAGGATATGACTTTCCGCTCTTCCATTCGGCACAGGTATACGGCAATGGTGGTGGTGCCGAGATCCACGGCAATCCCAAGTGAAGAGGAGGGGTGTCCCGCTTTGTGTGGGGCTTGATTTACCGCGCCGTTTATAAATGACCCGGGAAATGAGACGGGGGCTTTTTCCATGATATGGGAGGAGAGCATGGAGGATTCGGGGATCTGGATGGTCATTTCATCCGAAACGGTAACGGCGCAAGCTTCCACGGGAGCCTGGGAGCCTGAAGGAGAGATGAGATTGACGCTGCATTTTCCGCAAACACCCTTGCCGCCGCAGTCGGAGCGAAGAAATATTCCGCTTGCGGCAAGGGATGCGATGAGTTTTCGGCCCGGCTCGACCGAGAGGGTTTTCTTGTGGGGCATCAGGTGAATCCGGCTCTTCCCGGTACTCATGCTGTTTCCTTTCCTTATTGAAACTTGAGTTGCCCCATGAAATCAAACAGATGCTTCAACGACAGGATTGAAATGTTATTTGCAGCGTTAACAAGTCGGCAATTATTTATGCATAACTGCCGGACTGCAAGATGCTCAATGCCGGGGGGCGTATGGCAAGCGGTTGCTGTTTTTATCAGCAGCCTTTATAAAATGGGTCAGTTACGAGCTACCCAAAGCACCAACAACGTGACAACTCGGTTTGAAAGCCTCGACAATGGAGTCCACATTTCAGGAATGCTGAATTAAAAGATTCCACACTCACGCAGCCCTCAACTCTGGAATCCCAAGCGTTGGTTTGTGCTAACGACAACGCAAATCAGATGTGACTGTGGAAATTATTATTTCTCGATTCCTTAGCCAACATGGCCGTAGTCGTGACCAAGCCCGTCGAATCCCTGTCGCCTTTCCGAGCACTGGAAAAGTTGCAGCCGGCGGCATCCATCCACCCGGCCGGCTCCCAAGGGGAACCGGCGGAGGAATGGCGCCGCCCGTCGCAGCTTTGTTTCGATGATCCGTTTAGCTTACAATGGCTCCGGAACGAACATTCTTGAGGTAATTCCCGCAGAATTTGTCCTTGCCCAGAAGCATATCCGCCGTCTTGATGGTGGCCATGATCTTTTCGTCAAGGGGATCGATAATGGCCGAATCCATGCCGAAGTTCATCATCAGGGTCACGAAGGTCCTGTTGATGATCTTGCGCTGGGGAAGACCGTAGGAGATATTGGAAAGACCGCCGGTGATATGAACCTCGGGGAACTTCTCCTTGATACCCCGCACGGCACGCAGGACCATCAGGCCCTTGTTGCTGTCGGTGCTGATGGGCTGCACAAGGGGATCGAGGTAGATCGATTCCGTGGGGATTCCCACTCCGTTCAGCTCCTTGACCAGTTTTTCGGCGCGGCCGACGATATCGTCCGAGGAATTGGGCATGCCGGCATCGTCCATGCAAAGGGCGATCACCTTGCAGTCCTTGCCGGAAAGAAAGGGGAGCATGGCGTCGAAGCGATCCTTTTCCAGGCTTATGGAGTTGATCATGGGGGATCTTTCCACCATGCCGAAGGCCATCTCGAGTACTGCGGGGTCCGGGCTGTCAAGGCAGAGGGGCAGGTCCGTCACGGGCTGGATGGTGTCCAGCAACCAGCGCATATCCTCGGTTTCATGACCGATCCTTGCCCCGGCATTCACATCGATATAGCTTGCGCCGGCTTCCTGCTGCTTCTTCACATCGCTAACGATGTACTCGGCATCCCTATCGGCCACGGCGGCCTGGACAAGTTTCCTGGAGGTGTTGATCCTCTCTCCGATAACTTCAAACATCTTTGGGTTTCTCCTTTATATTTCATACGACGGGCGCTGATCCGTCCGGCGGAATTCGTTTCTTTACCGGCTTAAGCAGCCAGGGCCTTGGCCATTCTAACGGCGGAACCGGCATCGGGGGCAAAGCCGTCGGCGCCGATCTCGTCGGCGAACGCCTGGGTCACGGGGGCGCCGCCCACCATGATCTTCACCTCATCGCGAACACCGCTTTCAACCACCGCATCCACGGTCTCCTTCATCATGGGCATGGTGGTGGTGAGGAGCGCGGAGAGGCAGAGAATTTTCGGCTTGAGGGTCTTGATCTTCTCAACGAAATCCTCGGGGGCGATATCAACGCCCACGTTGTGCACTTCGAGGCCGGCGCTCTCGAGCATCATGGCCACCAGGTTCTTTCCGATGTCGTGGAGATCGCCCTTCACGGTTCCGATCACAACGGAGCCCAGGTTGCTTCCCTCGCCCGAGGCCAGAAGGGGCTTGATCTCGTCCAGGGCGGTACTCATCACGCCGGCCGCCATAAGTACTTCGGGGATAAACATATCGCCCTTTTCCATTCTCTCGCCGATCACATCCATGGCGGGAAGAAGGGCGTCGTTGAGGATATCCACGGCAGGGGTTCCGCCGGCAAGGGCAGCTTTTACCAGCGCCATCAGCTTCTCTTCTTCAACGGCGATAAGGGCCTCTGAGATCTTTACCAGTTCCGACATGATCTTCTCCTTTTTCGAATCCATTACGATTCTTCAAGACGCTGGGAATGACGTTTTTTACTCATCCCGCGTCGTTTATTTCAATACAATCCGGCGTTGCCGGTTGATAACTATTTACTTTCGGTAAAACCTGAAACTCAAACCGTCTTCTTGTTCCGGATCCGCGCCGTACCCTGAAATTTTGTCCATCCGCTTCGGGAGATCAGGGACACGGACTTTAATTAATCCAAACCCAGGGGCTCCCATTTCAGAAGACCCGATCCGTTGCATTGGGCCGGTTCCCGATTCAGAACACCCGATGCGTGCATTGCGCCAACAGCAACGCAACTCATGGGAAATTATCTTCCCCGCCCCCTTGGTGCCCTTGTATAGACGGAACACATAATGAGTCAGGGGAGGATGTCGGGTTGAAACTAATCACCCCCTTCTAAAAGTGTGGAACGATTTAACTCTCCGAGCCTTAGGCCCTCCTTTAGGAGAACGGCCGCTCTTTACCGAACAAGCTTTTTTAAAGACCGGGTTCCCGGGCCCTGCCGGGTACCCGGTCCTTGTATTCAGCCAGTCCGGTTCGATCCGGAAGAAGATCAGTTCTTGTGAACTCCCAGCTCCCGCTCCGTCCGCTCAACAATGGCGCGCATCCGCTCAAGCACGTCGCCCGGCAGGGGTTCGGGTTTGTGGGTGGCAAGGATCTCTTTTGCCTTTTCCTTGGCGATCTCGTGCATGCTCTTCTTGCCGTCGTCGTCCCATTTGCTCCTGACCCTGCGGTCGATGAGCTTGGGCTGGGACATCTTCCTCATATGCGTAAACGTATGCTTCTCGGTGAGGTACTGCTGGAAGGGTCCTACCTTTCCAATGACGTCCACCGCAAGGGACTCGTCGTTAACGGGGATACCGTTTACCACGTGCTTGATCATTTCCGCGAACTCGTTGTCCATGACGAGCTGTCCGTAGTCGAAAGTCACCCCCGATTCGAGCATTCCGAGGCCGTAGATGAGGTTGGCACCTGCCAACGCCGTCAAGAGGCCGGTGAGGGTTTTTTCGTGGGCAGCCTGTCCGTCTGCTACTTTTGAATCAGCCTAACCCCCAGCAACCCAACTTGGAAGGGAGTAGTAGCTCGACAGAGCGGCAACGCCTGCGTTGATCATGGCGCATTCGGGAGAACCCACGGATGCGGTGGCGGTCCTCAGGTCCAGGGGACAGGTGGAGCTGCCGTACATCATGGGGGTACCCTTTTTCACCAGCTGCCCGAGAACGATGCCCGAGAGTACCTCGGCGTTGTGGATCACCAGGGTGCCGGCGGGTGTCACGGGGGCGGTGCCGCCCGAGAGGGCCTGGGTCAGCACGTTGACCATGGCGCCTGATCTTGCGCCCTCGATGATGATCTCGGTGCAGTCCCGCACCAGCTTCAGGGGGCTGATGGGGCAGGTGTTGAAGGAGATGATGGGCCTTTTCCTGAACTCCTCCTCGCCGCCGCAGATCTCGTATGCCATCTC
>PPCM01000603.1_pt1 | contig 26945 bp, 33 predicted proteins | sample 1555541 | NCBI WGS metagenome assembly PPCM01 (sample SAMN05284479, study PRJNA326546) | Marine sediment metagenome, whole genome shotgun sequencing project. | isolation source: marine sediment | place: Germany: Wadden Sea | collected 2012-09-05 | reverse complement strand
TGGACTTGTCAAACTAATTACGACAATTAAATAAAAAAACACTTAAAACCCTAATTCAATGAGAAATTGATTCGGGGTTTTATATTTCAATGCGTAAGCTGGTCTCTCATAATTGTAGAAATTCATGTAGTGTTCTAAGAAATCGTCTATGGTTTCCCAATCATTAATACTGTAGTTTAATTCTATTTCAGACTTCATCCATCCATTGAATGATTCAATAATTGGATTATCTGTGGGAGTTCCTGCTCGCGACATTGAACGGATAATGTTATAATCTTTATGTGCATTCTCGAATGCCAATGAGGAGTAAACTGTACCTTGGTCGGTGTGCAAAATTGACGGGTCGTTTATTCCTTTTAATTTGTCTAATACTTTTGATAAACCTACATAATATGGCTTTATATCGTTTTGTTTCGGGCTAGATGCATAACTGATTATTGATCTTGAAAAGATATCAAAGTAAAATGTGACTTCATAATTGATTCCTCTATGCTTAATTACTGTCATATCAGATACTATCTTTTCCAATGGTCTTGTAGCTTTCCAGTTTCTTCCAATTAGGTTTTCGAACTTTCTATGCTCATCACCAGGTTTATTATATTTTCTATACCTCTTTGTTTTAGATTTAACTCCCAAGTATTTACATACCTTATGAACTAGATTATCCGTTATATCCCAACCATATTTCGTTCTAATGCATGATGCAATCATATGATAACCAAATGATGGATATTCCTTATGAATCTCTTCAATAAAAGGTTCCAAGTCTTTTCTATCTTGTTCATATTGTGTAACGTTATCTCTGTTTTTTAACCACTTATAATAACTTCCTCTATGTACATCTAAAAGTTTACAAAGAAAACTAATTGAGTACGCCCCATACTCCTCATGAATTGCCTCTATTATTTTGAATTCTTGTTGGATGTAGAAACGTATTCCTTGTTTTTTCCACCTCCTTTCACTTGATATCCCTTTTTTAGTCTTTCTAATTCAATCTTCAATAATAAATTTTCATACTCTAATTGTTCCTCACGAGTTAAGTTTTTCTTCCTTGTGAACTTAGCTACTCTACCTCTTCGATCTGCACCTAGTTCCTCAACACCTCCATCTCTGTATTTTCTTATCCAGTGATGAAGTTGACCACTATTGATGTTTTCATCTTTGGCTACTGTCTCCAATGATTCTATATTCTCTAGTACACGGTTTACTATTCTTAGTTTCTCCTCAACAGTCCACTTTCTGTTTTTCTTTCCTGTGCTTCCTTTTGGTCTTCCCATAATCCACCTCCTATTTTAAGTATACAAAAAAGACAACAGTTTTTTTATTTACTGTCGTCTTTAAGTTTACAAGTCTACAATCCTAATTTGGATTGCTTTTTAGTTGGTCTTTTTCGTTAAACATGACAGGCATTGTTAATACGATTATTAATAATGAATTATAATATCTTGCTACATATATTGCTAACATAATCGCCATTTGATATAACACAGCTGTTGTAGGTATAGATCCACCTAAGATTTGTCCTGTCATCATCCCTGGTAAGGCTACTAGTCCTATTGTAGCAATCGAAGCGATAGTTGGAGTAATTGAAGCGCTTAAAGCGTTTAAGATAAATCTTTTTACACTTTGGATTCTTGTAGCACCCAGTGACAATTCATAATTAATCACTTCTTTATTTTCTTTAACACTATCATAAAAGTTGTTCAATGTAATGATTGCCCCACTTAGTACATTACCTAACAACATCCCACTGATTGTGATAATAAATCGTGCATCAAACACATTGTTTAGAGCGACTACGTACTTATTAAATATAAATACTAAAGATGCATTTGGGATCATAATGGAAACTAGCATCATCAGAAGAAGTTTTTTATCCTTTACTCTAAAATTTCTGTACGTTGTAAGTGCAGCAATACTCATCATAATCAACATATACCCAGTGTTAATCCATGGATTGTTCCAAGTGAAGATGTAGTTTAAATATAAACCTACCATTCCTAATTGTAAGCCCATTCTAACAACAGAAAGTGCAATTCTTTTATTTAGTTTAAGTTCTAGACGTTTATTCATTAACATTGTAGAACCAACCAATACTAAAAGAATGATAATACCTTGTACAGTTACATTTTGCACTAGAACGCCACCTCCTCAAATGTAGAACTTGACCAGTCATTATCATGACTGATTAATAATACAGTGGCATCCATCGAATCAAAGTATTGGATAACCTTTTCTTTCAACTCACTATCTAATGCTGAAGTAATTTCATCTAAGAAATAGATTTCTCGACCAAGAGAAATAGCGATCATTATAGCTAAGCGTTGCTTTTCTCCACCACTTAATTCAGTAGTAGCTTGTGATAACAATCCCTTATCAAACTCAAACAATGTAAATAAAGAATCATCAATCCCCTCAAACACATTATTTTTAAAAGTTTTTAATTCTTCTAGAACATCCTTTACAACACCTGGTCTAAAACTTGGTGTTTGATTTACATATGCAATTTTATTTCTAACATCAGAAAAATCACCTGCTTTTAACAGTTCCTCTTCAAAATAAATCGACCCAGATTCATATTCTTGGAATCCTAAAAGAATTCTGAATATAGTTGATTTACCTATCCCAGATTTGCCTGTTAAATGTATTTTAGCTCCTTTTTTAAGAGTAAAATTATAATTGTTTAAAACTGTCTTTGAATCACTAACTACTGTGACATCTTTTATTTGAATTAAATCCATACATCCTCCTTATTGACTGATTAAATTGATGATGATATTATTAATATAGAAAACCGATATAGAATTTCTATATCACAACTTATCTTACCATTGGAGTGATCAAGATGCAAGGTCAGGTTTTAAGAAAAATTCAATTGGCTTTTATTCATGTTCATATTCTTCAACATGCGTCAGAAGCACCCATTTATGCTACTTGGATGATGGAAGAATTAGAGTCACATGGATATGAAATGAAGGCAGGTACAATGTATCCTATTTTTCATGGAATGGAAAAGAACGAACTGTTAATCTCGAATAAACAATTGGTAGAAGGTAAGTATAGAAAGTATTATTCTATTACCGAAAAGGGGTTAGAGATCTTAAAAGAAGCAAAAAGAAGTATTAAAGAGCTAGCCCATGAGATAAAATAAAAAGTCGAGTTTGACTAACCGACTTTTTATTTGTATTTAATTTCTAAATGCATTTCAGCAACTTTAGCAATTGTATTGTAGATTGAACAATACTCTGTACCTAATGTAATTGCTTTTGTCATTTTCTTTTGATTTTCTTCTGGAACACCTGTCATTGTTACTGTCATGTATAAATGAGTTAAGAATGTAGGTACCTCCGTTCTTTTTGTACCTGTTACATCGTACTCTACTGTATCGTACTCTAATCTCATTTTTCTTGCTACGCCTAAGACTGTTGCGTGAACACAACTTGATAAAGCTCCGTATAAAAGTTCATATGGTTGGAAAGAATTTCCGCTTACTCCGATGTTAGCTTCACCTCTGTCACCAGCTACTGTACCATTAAATCCACTATCAAATGTTGTTTTTGCTTTTGCAGCCATTTAAATCACATCCTTTCATCATATTCTTTCATAGATTAAACTCTTAATCAACACATTCGCTTTTTATTTCGTGTTATAATTTGATAGGTGAAATAAATGAAAAACATAGAACTTTTAGCACCCGCTGGAAACATGGATGCATTCATTTCTGCGATAGATGCAGGAGCAGATGCAGTCTATATCGGTGGGGAACATTTTAGCGCAAGAGCTTTTTCAAATAACTTTAGTTTGAGGGAAATTGAAAAGGCTGTAGAGTATGCACATTTACGTAATGTGCGTGTTTTTGTTGCGGTGAATACATTAATATTAACATCGGAATGGGAAGCCTGTATTCAGTTTATAGATGATTTGTACTATAGAAATGTAGATGCAGTAATTATTCAAGACTTTGGATTATTAAACTACGCGATAAAAAGATATCCTGATATGGAAATACATGCATCAACTCAGATGACGATTGATTCTGTTGAAGGTGTTCTACAACTACAAGACTTAGGTGTAGATAGAGTCGTATTAGCGCGAGAAATGAGTATAGAAGAAATAAGAGAAGTAAGAAAGGAAACTGACATTCCTTTGGAAGTATTTGTCTCAGGGGCATTGTGTACGTCTTATAGCGGTCAATGTTTAATGAGTTCGTTCATTGGTGGAAGAAGCGGAAACAGAGGTACTTGTAGCCAAAATTGTCGTAAAAACTACAAATTTAAAAAAGATGGTGAATTTGTTGAAACAGAAGGCGACTATTTATTATCTTCTAAAGATCTTTTCGTACTAGATGATTTATTCGAATTAGTACAACTTGGGAATATTTCTTTAAAAGTAGAAGGTAGGATGAAACGAAGCGAATATGTTAAAAAGGTGATTTCAATCTTTAGAAGCAAACTGGATGCGAAAGATATTAGTGAAATAGATATTAAAGAACTAAAATCTTTGTTTAATAGAGAATTTACAAAGGGACACTTATTCGGGGATTATGAGATTAATCCTTTTAGGCCAAATCATCTTGGAATTCCTTTAGGTACTATTTTAAAAGACTTTTATATAAAACTAATAGATGATTTACATCAAGGGGATGGGATTCGTGTTATAGGCCACAATGAATTTGGTTTAACTGTTAATAAAATGGAAATAGATGGTTTATTAGTAAACCATGCATCAAAAGGTGATATTGTTCGAATCCATTCAAAATATCATCCCACAAAAGGAGATCATGTTGTGAAAACGACAGATGTACTTCTATTGGATAAAATAAATAAGCAGACATTATTCCAAAAGTACCCCATTTATTTTGAAGTGTCGTATTGTGAGAATGATTTAGAAATTAATTGTTTTGATGATGATGGTGTGTATGTATATTATAGTGAATCTATATTAGAAAAAAGTGAAAAAAATCATTCGAAAAGATTACAACATCAGTTATCGAAAAGTGGAGATTATCCTTTTGAGATTGAGGTCTTAGGTGACTTAGTAGAAGTATATGCAAAATCCGGGGATATAAACCGTGTTAGAAGAACTGTAATTGATTTATATACAAAAAAGAAATTAAAAAGAGAACGTGTTATAAATGATGTAGGGTTAGAACCAATAAAAATTGAGATGACAGAAGAAGTCGTTGTATCAGTCTTAAATGTGGAGCAGTTAACGGGAAAGTATCCGGAATATTCTCGCGTTATAGATGTGCTACCAATTCAAGCTAGAGCTCGTAAGATAAAGTATTCTGCAGCTGATGGAATTATTAGTAACATTTCTGGGTTAAAAACATATAAAGCATTTTCAACGAACTTTTCGTTTAATGTAACCAATCCTTATACAGTGTATTATTTACACAAGTTAGGGGCTAAAAAAGTTTGCCTGTCTTTGGAGTTAAATAAACATCAAATTATTGAATTAGAAAAGACATTTATCGAAGTGTTTAAACAAAAACCAAATATAGAAATTATCTGTTACGGTAGACCGGAATCGATGATTATAAAACATGAACTAGAAGAAGGTTTACTTGTTGATACACATAAAGAAGAGTATAAAGTCGTTCGTGATGAACTTTCAACAATCTATCATAGTAAAACAATAGATTTGATTGGTAGATTGGATGAAATACCTAAAATGAACTATCGATTGGACTTTACGTTTGAATCTGAAGATGAAGTAGAAGATGTGTTAAATAGATTTGAGAAAGAGCAAAAGTTTAATAATTATTACGGACACTTTGATTTAGGTATTTAAAGGAGGCATATATGAAATTGACAAAATGGGAGAACATAGTGAACATTTTATTGTTCGTTGTGGTGTTATTTGTGTTTTTTGTAGTAGGTTTTCAAAACACAATTGTTTCTGTAGGGTTGTTTTTAGTACTAGGTGCATGGACGATTTACTTAAGTAGAATTCAAAATATTCGTCTCGAAAAAGAACGAAAGCAAAATCAAGAAAAAGCGGACGAGTATAAAAAAAGAATATATTAAAAAGGGACAAAATTTGTCCCTATTTTATGCTTTTAATTCTTTTAAGTCATTTAATACTTGTTCTACATGTCCCTTTACTCTTACTTTACGGTATTCTTTAACGATTTCTCCGGCTTCATTTAAAATAAATGTGCTTCTTTCAATCCCCATATATTCCTTACCGTAGTTTTTCTTTAATTTCCAAACATCAAAGGTTTTGATTAAATCTAAATCTTCGTCTGAAAGAAGAAGGATATCTAGTTCCTTTTTGTTTGTAAAATTAATATGTGATTTAACGGAGTCTTTTGACACACCAATAATTGTTGTTTCAAGTTTTGAAAATTCGTTTTTGAACTGTGTAAATTCTGTTGCTTCTAAACTACAACCAGGAGTGTTGTCTTTTGGATAAAAGTATACGATTTTATATCCCTTAATATCTTCTAGTTTGTATGTTTGTTCATCTTGAGCTTGTTTTTCTATTTGTAAATAATTCATAGGTTCCTCCTTTTGGACTATCCTAATTATATTCTAGTTACCGAATAACTTCTATTGATTTGATTGTATATTCTTCTGAGATGTCTCCATTATCAAATGTCTCTAGTGATGTTAATAAATCTAATACTTCAATCCCATCAATAATATATCCAAATGCAGCAAGATATGTATCGTATCTTAAGTCATCTTGATGCATTATAACAAAGTGATTAGTCCCACTGTTGAAGTCTTGACCTCTTAGAAGTGATACAACACCTTTCGTATGAGATAACTCATTATTAACACCATTCAGTTTAAATTCACCCTTAACTGTTTTTTCATCACCCGTAGGGTAAAAACTTGGGCCAAACTGGATTAATGTCTCTCCTAAATATAAAGCGGGTGTATCAACGTATGTCTCTTCTTCAATAAGCGATAAGAAATGCGCAACTGTTAATGGAGCAACCTCTTCAAATAACTCTAAAGTGATCTTTTGGTCATCTGAGAATGTAATTAACACTTGAGGGTTTGTATCATTTAAGAAATGTTCAGCTGTATAAAAATCTTCGGATACCACTTCTGTATAGATTGTTTCTGTGAGTACATAATCGTTTAACGATATGGTAATTTTTTCAATCACAACGTCTTCAAATGGTTTGTCCGTAGAACGAGTCATGACACTTGCAATTTCATCTAACACTTCAAAGCCGGCTGTCATAGCACCGAATCCAGCGTAATTACCATCTAAGAACAATGAATCTTGATGTACGATGAAGAATTGACTAGATGCTGAATCCATCATCGTGCTTCTTGCCATAGAGATAACACCTCTATAATGAGGTAGAGTATTTTCATATCCATTAGCCGAAAACTCTCCAGGAATTTGATTTTCTGAACCTCCTGTACCTACGCCATCAGGATCTCCACCTTGAATCATAAAGTCTTCAATAACTCTATGCATGATAATTTCTGAATAGAATCCGTTTTGAACTAACTCTATGAAGTTGTTAACTGTGTTTGGAGCAACATCAGGAAATAGTTGGATTTTGATATCGCCAAAGTCTTTATAAGAAATAATTATCTCAGGGTTTGAGTCATTCAAATATGAATAGTATTCTAATGTTGTTACATCAACTTTTGGAAGATTTTCAGATTCCTCTTCTAGATCTACTTCACTCTTCGGTGTTTCTGTTTGTTCTTCAGGATTTGATTCTGGAATGTCTGCTTTTATATCATCTGGAGAACATCCTGTTAAAAATAATACTAATAATAGTGTAATAAGTTTCTTCATGTTTATACCTCATCTCTTTTATTATTATACCGAAACTAGAAGAAGATAGTAAATAAAAAAAAGACATGATATAGAATCATGCCTTAGTTGGTAGTTATTGAATAATTTCTATAGACTTAATTGTGTACTCTTCTGTAATAGAACCGCTGTCGTCACGTTCTAAGTTTGCGATATAGTCTAATGTTTCAAATCCAGTTGTGATTGCTCCAAATCCTGCTAAGTATCCATTCCAACGTTCGTCATCTTGATGTAAGATAACAAAATGATTAGAAGCACTATTGTAGTCTGTACCACGTAACAATGAGATAACACCACGTGTGTGACTTAATTCATTATTAATTCCATTGGCTTTAAATTCACCTTTAACAGTTGTTTCAAATCCAGTTGTATAAACACTTGGTCCAAATTGCATTAAAGTTTCGTCCGCATATAATGCAGGAACATCAATAAATGTACCATCTTCGATCATTGCCAAGAAATGCTCTACTGTTAATGGAGCAACTTCTGGGAATAACTCAATTGTCATTTGTTGTTCATCCGAGAATGTGATTAATACTTGAGGGTTTGTTTCATTTCTAAACTCACCTGGAGTGAAGAAGTCTTGTGTTAACTCTTGAGCGTATTCTGTATCACCCATTATATAATCATTTAATTCTACTTGGACACTTTTTATTTTTATATCTTCAAGCGGTCTATCAGAAGTATCTGTTTCTGCAGTAGCGATTTTATCTAATACATCAAATCCTTTGATAACACCACCGAATGCAGCGTAGTTTCCATCTAAGTATACAGAATCTTGATGAACAATAAAGAATTGACTTGAAGCTGAATCATTTATTTGACTTCTAGCCATTGAAAGAACACCTCTTGAATGGCTTAAGTTGTTTTCAAAGTTGTTTGCACTAAATTCACCGATGATTCTGTTTTCAGATCCACCTGTTCCATCTCCATCAGGGTCTCCACCTTGGATCATGAAATCTGTGATAACTCTGTGCATTAATACATCACTATAAAATTCGTCTTGTGCTAACTCTAAGAAGTTGTTAACTGTCGTAGGTGCAACATCTGGGAATAATTGTAACGTGATTTTTCCGTATCCATCAAAGTTTATTATTACCTCAGGATTAGAATCATTTATGTATTCTGAATATGGTAGTTCAGAAGTATCAACTGAAGGACTACATCCAGCTAATAATACTACTAAAATTAGTGTAATAAATTTTGCGATTGTTTTTTTCATTTTCTACCTCGTTTCCTTTTACTATTATACAAAATATATAAACCATATAAAAGGAAAAATTGTGACAAACTAGTGAGTTTGTCTAAAAAGACCTATTAAGGTGATGAGATAGTGCATTTAAAAGAAGAATATTATATAATAAGAAATATCTAAGGAAAAATATTATTTTGGAGGAAATATTATGAAAATAGGAATTATTAACAACTCAACAGCAGGTTTAGATTACATAGATACTTTTACGGGCGATTATAAAACTGCAAGAATGCGTATTTTAATGGAAGGTAAAGAATATGTTGATTTCGTTGAAATTACTGCTCCAGAGTTTTTTGAAAAAGTAAGAAACGATCATTCAATTACACCGACGACTTCTACACCAAACATGATCGATTATTTAGATTTAATGAAAGAATTAGAAGATGAAGGTTGCGACCAAATCTTATTATTATCTTTCTCAAGTGCTTTAAGTAATGCGTATCAGGTAGCTAGAATGGCTGCGGAAGAGTACGATGGAAAAGCAGAAATAGTTGTATATGATACAAAAGCAGCAGCTGTATATGAAGGTATGTTTACAATCGAAGCTGTTACATTAAGAGATCAAGGTAAATCAATGGAGGAAATTATTGAAGCATTAGATCACTTACACAATGAAGGAGAAATCTTATTCGTTGTAGATACACTTCGTCAGTTAATTAAAAATGGACGTCTTTCAAATGCCGCAGGGTTTGTTGGAAATATCTTAAAAATTAAACCATTTTTACATATGGATAAAGAAGGTAAACTAGTTAACGTAGATAAAGTAAGAACATCTAAAAAAGCATTACAAAAAATGGTGGACTATTTCTTCGAAAAAGTTGAAGGCATGGATGACTTTGAATGTATGTTAATTACTTCTGATTATCCTGAAGGAGATGCATTTGTAAGAAATCAAATAGAAGCAAAATACCCTGATAAAAAATGGACTGTGGCTTGCTTAACGCCTGTAATTGGAGCTCATACAGCTGAAGGGTGTGTAGGGTTAGGTTATATCAAACGCTAAGTTTTATACAAATTAGGTACTGAAAAGTACCTTTTTTATGGAAAAACTCTTAAAATAACGTTTACATCGTTAAAAACTATTGTCAAAAGAGGAAATAAGGTGTTTAATGTGAAAAACATTTGTTAAAAGCTTCGACGAGAAATAGTAGCTTTTGTGAAGTTGATAGAGAGTCATGGGTTGGTGGAACATGATAGCGGAACATAAGTGAACACATCTACTGAGCTGTAACTGCGAAACAAGTAGTGGTTACCGGAATCCTTGCAACCGTTATATTGCTAGAGTATGTTTGTACTCGAAAAGGTTGGTATAGTGATATGCCAATAAAATAGAAGTGGGACCACGTGAGTATATAGCTTTCGTCTTCTAGTGTAACTAGGGGATGGAAGCTTTTTTTTATTCCTTTAACAAATGAAAAAAATTAGGAGGAAGAACATGAAAAAGATTTTAGTATTATTAGTAGCATTAAGTTTTATCACTGGATGTACAAAAGATGAGGTTATGGACCTAAAGCAAATTGAGGACAGAGGATATGTCATCATGGGTTTAGATGATACATTCGCCCCTATGGGGTTTAGAGATGAGTCAGGAGAGTTAACGGGGTTTGATGTAGCTTTAGCAAAAGAAGTGTTTGCGCGAGCTGGGATAGAGTTACTCTTTCAACCCATTGATTGGTCTTTAAAAGAAACCGAATTAAACGCCGGAAATATTGATATGATCTGGAATGGTTATACCATCACAGATGACCGAGCAGAAAAAGTATTATTTTCTGAACCGTATTTAAACAATGCACAAGTTCTGATTGTATTAAACAGTAGTTTTATTAGCTCAATTGATGATTTAGAGGAACTAATTATCGCAACACAGGCAAGCAGTTCTTCATTGGATGCGGTATTAAATAGTTCATTAATGAATTCTCGAATTGAATCAGATATTATATTATTTGATACATACAACGAAGCATTCTTAGATTTGGAAGCAGGTAGAGTTGATGTTGTAGTAGCGGATGAAATCTTAGCAAGATATTATATTCAACAAAAAGGTACAAACGGATATACAGTTTTAAGTGATAATTTAGGGTACGAACAGTATGGAATAGGATTCAGAAAAGATTCTGTAGAATTACAAGAGTTAGTAGATGAGATTTTAGATGAAATGATTGCTGATGGTACTGCGGGTGAAATCAGTACTGATTGGTTTGCAGAAGATATCGTACAATGATAATTCAACTGCTAGAAGCAACTAGAATAACTCTTTGGATCTTTCTTGTAACAGGACTATTATCAATTTCACTTGGGTTGCTTCTATCGGTAATTCAATTTAACGCTCCTGTATGGCAAAAAAGAATTATTCATCAATATGTGTTGTTAATGAGAGGGACGCCCCTCTTATTACAACTGATTGTAGTATATTTTGGTTTACCATATGTAGGGATTACATTTTCGCGTGAAGTGGCTGTTATAGTCGCATTCACACTAAACTACGGTGCATACTTTAATGAAATATTTAGAGCAGGGCTAGAATCAATAGATACTGGACAGTTTGAGGCTGCTAGAGTTTTACATATTTCTAAAACAAAGATGTATAGAAAAATAATTGTTCCCCAAGCAATAAAAAATGTAATCCCTGCATTATCCAATGAAATAATTACATTAGTAAAAGATACTTCACTTGTATATGTTCTTGGAGTTAGTGAAGTACTAAGAGTAGGTAAAATGATTTCTAATCGTGAGGCAACATTGTTGCCACTGTTATATGTCGGAATCATCTATCTTGTTTTGATCGCAATTGTTTCAAGAATTCTAAATAGTTGGGAAAGGAAGTATGCTTATTATGAGTAGTGTAAAAATTAAAAACTTATATAAATCTTATGGGGATAATCCTGTATTTACCGACTTTTCACTAACATTAGATAACGGGATTTCGGTACTAAAAGGTCCATCTGGTGTAGGGAAAACTACTTTAATCAGAATGATTGCGGGATTAGAAGAACTAGATCAAGGCGAAATCATCACAAAAGGTGAAAACATTGGTTATGTGTTTCAACACTTTAATTTATTCCCTAATTTAAGTGTAGTACAAAATATTTTGATTGAGAACATAGATTATGACATATTAAATGAATTAATTTCAATATTAGAAATAGAAGAACTACTAGAAAAATATCCTTTTATGTTATCAGGTGGACAAAAGCAAAGAGTAGCAATCGCAAGAGCGTTGATGCAAAAACCGGATTTGTTATGCATTGATGAACCAACCAGTGCATTAGACTCTAAATTAACCAAAAATGTAGCAGCACTTATTAACTCTTTAGCAATCTATACGGATGTGATTGTGATAACACATGATGACACCTTAGTAGAAAACTTAGAAGGTATTGTGATTGATATGTAAAAAGTCCCTACAAAGGGACTTTTTAGTTAATAGCATAAAAAAAGTCCCGAAGGACTTTTCTAAACATTATCTTGAGTAGAACTCTACGATTAAGTTTTCATGGATGTCAGGCATTACTTCAGCTCTTTGAGGTAATCTAACAAATGTGATAGCTTGTTTAGCTTCATCAAACTCAACAAATTCTTTTCTAGAAACTTGTGCTTCTAAAGAATCTTTGATAATTTGCATATTTTTAGATTTTTCTCTAATTGTGATTACTTGACCAGGTTTTACTCTGTAAGAAGGAATATCAACTTTGTTTCCATCCACTAAGATGTGTGCATGGTTAACTAATTGACGAGCTTGTCTTCTTGTTGTAGCGAACCCTGCTCTGTATACTAATGAGTCTAATCTTGATTCTAATAAGAATAAGAAGTTCTCACCAGCTTTACCTGGTAATTTAGAAGCATCATTGAAGATTCTTTTAAATTGTTTCTCTGTTAAACCGTAAGTAAATCTTACTTTTTGTTTTTCATGTAATTGTAAACCGTAGTTTGATTGTTTTTTACGTCTTTGACCATGTTGACCTGGTGCGAAAGGACGTCTTTGTAATTCTTTCCCGTTTTCTAGAGTACTGAACCCATATCTACGAGATTTTTTCCATACTGGACCTGTATATCTTGCCATTATGTTTTCTCCTTTATTGTTTTATTTTTAAACAATAACGTAGTTTATCGAATTGTTACAGGGAGTCTATTTAGTACCTTCGTCTTTAGCAGTCGCAGACTACACAATACACCTTGAACAGAATAGACACGTTGAACAAACCTTCTAAACACTGCTATTATTCGCAACAGTAATTATATAGGAATACTTCAATTTAGTCAATAGATAAGTTAGAAACAAGAAGATTGACAACTTTTTCTAAGTTCACACGATCTGTTTCATCAAATCGGTTAAATATTGGACTATCGATATCTAGTACTCCATATAGTTTATTTCCTACTTCAAATGGAATTACGATTTCACTGTTTGAAGCAGAGTCGCATGCAATATGACCTTCAAATGCATGGACATCTTTTATTACTTGCGTTTTTAAAGTAGCCGCAGCTGTACCACAAACACCACTGCCCATTTTAATTTTAACGCAAGCTGGTAATCCCTGGAAAGGACCTAAGATTAATTCATCATCCTTATATATATAGAAGCCAACCCAGTTTATGTCCTCTAAATAGAAGTTTAAAATTGAACTTGTATTTGATAAATTTGCTATATTATCATTCACATCTTCAAGTAAGTATTTTAATTGATAAAGCAAAAGTTCATACATCTCTTGTTTATCATTTGGAATATCCTTTTTTTGGAACATAGTATCCCTCCTTGCTTTTAGACTATTTATACTATATATTATATTAGCGTAAAAAAGAATAGAAATAATGAATATGATACAATATTCACGAGGTGAAAACACATGTATACAAAGGTAATTGTACGTTACGGAGAGTTAACGTTAAAAGGTAAAAATAAAAAAGACTTTATCACAAAAGTTTATAATATGGTTCGTGACAAAACACTGGACTTAAATATCGAATATATTAAACGTCACGATCGACTTTATTTAGAATTAAACGACACACCATATGAAGATGTTGTAGAAAGACTAAATAAAGTATATGGTCTACATTCATACAGTTTAGTTGCTGAAACAAGTAAAGATATTGAAGACATTAAAGATTTAGCTTTAAAACTTTCATCTGAGATTGAAGGAGAAAAGACATTTAAAGTAGAAACCAAAAGAAGTGATAAACGTTATCCTATGACTTCGCCTGAAATTACTCAAGTAGTCGCTAGACATGTTTTAGTAAATACAAATAATCTAAAAGTAGATGTACATCATCCTGAGAAGACTTTAACTGTTGAAGTTAGAGATGAAGCGACCTATATGTACTTTGGTGAAATTAGAGGATTAGGTGGGTTACCATTAGGATCTTCAGGAAAAGGTATGCTGTTGTTATCTGGTGGAATTGATTCTCCTGTAGCAGCACATCAAATTATGAGAAGAGGGATGGAAGTAGAGGGAGTTCATTTTGAATCTACTCCGCTTACACCAATTGAAAGTGCACAAAAAGTTGTTGAGCTTACTAAAAAGTTAGCTGTGTATGGCCCAATTAGAGGAATTAAAGTACACTTTGTTCCATTTAAAGATTTACACATGGAAATATTAAACCATGTAGAAGATGCATATAAAATTACAATTATGAGAAGAATGATGTTTAGAATTTCAGAGAAACTGGCTCTTAAACATGGTGGTCAATGTTTGATTACAGGAGAAAACCTAGGTCAAGTTGCTTCTCAAACGATTGAATCAATGAGTGTTATTAACGATGTTGTAGATATCCCAGTTTTAAGACCTTTAATCTCTATGGATAAAAATGATATTATTGATATTTCTAAAAAAATTGATACATATGATGTTTCGATTCAACCATTTGAAGATTGCTGTACAGTATATGTACCACAAAAACCAGTTACAAAACCTAAAATATCAAAATGTTTAAGAGAAGAACGATTTGAGTTTGAAGAGCTAGTTGATTGGTGTGTAGAAAATACACAAACAGCAAAAATCAAAGTAGACAGCGATATCGACTTACCAGCACAAGGCTTTGAAGTGAAACTATGATCACTAGCGCAAGCAACAATCATATAAAGGAATTACACAAACTTAAACAAAAGAAATATAGATTAGAATCACAGTCGTTCTTGGTTGAAGGATATCACTTAGTAGAAGAAGCAAAAAAAGCAGGTGTCTTAAAAGAAGTTTTATCTACTGAGGAATATGATTTTGAACAAAATACATTAGTTAAAGAGTTTTTAATTGAAAAATTATCTTCTACTAAATCACCGCAAAACGTGATTGGAGTATGTAATTTTAAGGAAAACAGAAAAGAATTAAACAAATATATCTATTTAGATGTTTCAGATCCTATAAATCTTGGCACATTAATTAGAAGTGCTGTAGGATTTGGGTTTGGTATTATATTAAGTCTTGATTCTGTAGATGAATATAACCCCAGAGTTTTAAGAGGTTCACAAGGAGCAATCTTCTACGCATCTATCGAAAGAATGTCATTACAAGACACCATAAGCAAATATCCTGATTATACAGTATTTGCAGCCGATATGAACGGGACAGAAGTACATGATGTGCCAGAAAAAGTTTTATTAGTAATGGGGAATGAGTCTTCGGGACTATCAAAAGAGATAAAGGAAAAGTTTGAATTAATTAAAATAGATACTGAAGTTATTGAAAGTTTAAATTTGTCAGTAGCTGGTAGTATCTTGATGCATAAGATGAAGTAAAGAACTAGAAAACTAGTTCTTTTTTTTGTTTTGTTTTAGTATTGACTTAAATGGATTGTAATGGTAATCTAATTAAGTAATGACTGAAATAAAGAGGTGAAATTATGGATATGTTGGCATTAAAAGCCATAGGTGATGTGACAAGATTTAAGATTATTAGACTTCTAGTAAACCACGATCAATGTGTTAGTGGACTATCTAGAAAAATAGGCGTATCAGACGCAGCTATCTCACAACATTTGACAGTGTTAAAGGAAGCGAATTTAGTTACATGTGAAAAAATAGGGTATTTTAAACATTACTCTTTAAATAGAAAGTTGCTAAAAGAAGTAGGTTTAGAAATAGTGAACTTGTCAGATAGAGACCCTATTAGTGGCCATGTTCGATTCCAAACAAAAAGTGAACAAAAGGCAGAAGAGGAGAAATAATGGAGTATATTATAGTTTATAGTTTAGTAATAATAGCATTAGTAATCTCATTTATCTTTAGTAAAAAAAAGACGAAAATGGCGTTAAAAAAAGCGTTAAAAAGTTTTGTGAATTTATTGCCTGCACTAGTCCCATTGATGATTTTAGTTGGATTTATATTAACGTATTTAGGGCAAGATGTAATCATGCAACTTTTAGGTAGTGATTCAGGATTCAGTGGTGTTGTTATCGCATTAGTTATTGGGTCCGTAGCATTTATGCCCGGATTTGTAGCATTCCCGATTGGAGCGGCATTATTGCAATCTGGTGCTGGATATCCTCAAGTTGCAGCATTTGTTGCTAGTTTAATGAGTGTTGGGCTTGTAAGTGCAGGTGTAGAGTTAAAATATTTTGGAAAAAAAGCAACTATAGTTCGTAATGTTCTAGGTTTAGTAATCGCGATTGTATTTTCAGTCGTAGTTTGGGTGGTGATGTAAATGAAAAAGTGGATGTTTGCAATAGTTATGATAGTTATTTTGATTTTATATGTACTATTTAACCCAATGATTGGTAATCAGGTATTTTCAATGACTTCGAATAACTTAATTGAAATGCTTAAAGTGTTACCTGCGATTTTTGTTTTGGTAGGTTTATTGGACGTTTGGGTTAGTAAAGAGACGATGATTAAACTTATGGGACCTGATTCTGGACTTAAGGGATATGCTATAGCCTTTATTTTAGGGTCAGTAGCTGCAGGACCTTTATATGCAGCATTTCCAATAGCTGCTATTCTGTTAAAGAAAAGAGCAAGATATAACTATGTGATCTTCTTCTTAGGTACATGGTCAAGTTTAAAATTGCCACAATTAACATTTGAGGCTGCAAACCTTGGGATTACGTTTACAGTATTAAATGTAATAACTGCGATTGTAGTATTAATTGTGGGGGCATTTATAATTGAAAAGATTTTATCTGAAGAAGATATTAAAAAAATAGAAGAACAAAGTGCAAAAATGCTAAGATAAACAGAGGTTTATTATGAGGAAGTTTTTAGTTTCAGGGACATCAAGTGGAGTGGGGAAAACAACAGTTATGACAGCTATATTGTCTCTACTAGAGGATCCTACTCCCTTTAAATGCGGTCCTGATTATATCGATCCGATGTTTCATAATTACGTGTGTGGTAAAAAGAGTAGAAACCTAGATTTATTTATGCTGAGAGAAGAAGTTGTAAAACACCTTTTTAATCAAAGAAAAGGTGTTAAGGTGTTGGAAGGGATGATGGGTCTTTTTGATGGACTTGGTCATTCATTAGACAATTATTCAGCAGCGCATATATCAAGGGTGTTACAAACTCCTGTTATCTTGGTTGTAGATGGACGAAAAGTTTCAACTAGTATTGCTGCAACCGTTAAAGGATTTACCGAATTGGATCCAAGAGTACAAATTAAAGGTGTGATTATTAACCGGGTTCGAGATGGAATGTACCACTACTTAAAAGAAGCGATTGAATCCTATACAGATGTTAAATGTGTGGGGTATCTACCAGATGATGAAAGTGTTTCAATATCAGAACGTCACCTAGGGTTAATGCAGGCTTCTGAGATTAGTGACTTAAACGAAAGAATTATTAAATTAAATGAAGTTGCATCTACCACGATTGACATAAATGCTATTTTACATCTTGCTGATTCAGAAGCTGTAGTTAGTAATTATTCTCATGGTATGTTGAATTTGTTTTCCGGTTTAAGAGTAGGTGTGGCTAGGGACTTGGCTTTTTCGTTTTATTATGAGGACAATTTAGAGTTGATGAAAGAAAGCGGTATGGAGTTAATTGAATTTTCTCCAATGAATGATTCCTGTATACCTGAAGTAGACTTTTTGTATTTTGGAGGAGGATACCCGGAAGTCTATGCAAAAGAGTTAGAACAAAATGAATCGATGAAACAATCTATTCAATCTTTTGTTAGAAAAGGTGGACGAGTATACGGTGAGTGCGGTGGAATGATGTATTTATCAAAGCAGATTATCGCAGATAGAACGTTTGATATGGTTGGTGTGTTTAATCATTCCGTAAGAATGTCTAAAAAACTAAATATATCAAGATTTGGGTATGTAAATTGTGTGCATGGTGATATGACTATTCCAGCTCATGAATTTCATTATTCAGATGTAGAAAATACACAAAACTCTCAGTATCATTTCGATGTGCAAAAAGGTGAAAAAAGTTGGAGTGGGGGCTTTAGGAAAGAGAATGTTTTAGCGGGATACGCGCATATTCATTTTTATTCAAACCTTAACTTTTTTAAAACACTGTTTCGAATTGACTTGAAATTATAATTGTGTTACTATTAGTTGCATAAAAAAAGACACGGAGTGGAGCCAATCCACTCCTTTGTTATGGAGGCTGTATGAAAGAATTAGAAAAGATTGTTTTGCAAGCCTGTGAGGAGTTGAATGTTGAGTTTTATGACATTGAAAACGAAAGACAGGGTCAAAACAAAGTAGTGCGAATTTTAGCAGATACAGAAGAAGGAATTACAATCAATCAATGTGTTGAATTAAACAGATTATTATGCGATTTAATTCCCGAAGATTTGATCAAAGGTGAATACATCTTAGAAGTATCAAGTCCTGGTGCTGAACGTAAACTTAGAAACCTTGATGAAGTAAAAGCGTCAGTCGGAAAACATGTATTTGTAAAGTTATATGAAAAAGTAGATGGAATGAAGGAATTTGAAGGTGACTTAGAAGCTGTTGAAGGTGAAATGGTTACAGTTGCTGGAAAAGAATTTCCATATGAAAAAATTGCCACAATCCGTTGGGCAATCAAATTTTAGGAGGGTATCATGATTAGTAAAGAGTTCTTTAAAATGCTTACTATTTTAGCTGCTGAGAAAAGAATCCCAGAAGATAAACTGTTAGAAATCTTTAAAAAAGGTTTAGAGTCGGCATATAAAAAAGAAAATGACAAAGCAGAGAACGTAGTTGTTGAGTTCTTGCCAGAAAAAAACAAAATATTGATGCATTCTCAAAAATTAGTAGTTGCTACTATGCCTGAAGATGCAATCGAAGCGGAGTTTATTTTGTTAGAAGATGCTAAAAAGTCTAGAAAGTCTGCTAAAGTTGGAGATGTTATTAATATTGAAATCTCTCCAAAAGAGTTTGGTAGATTAGCTGCTTCTCAAACGAAACAAATCTTAAACCAAGGGTTAAAAGATTATGAAAAAGAGTTAGCATACAACTATTATAAAGATTTAGAAAACGAGTTAATCAGTGCAACTGTAGTTGCTAAGAACGATAACTTTATAACATTAAATCTTGAAATGAATACAACAACAAACTTACCAGTTACAGAATTAGTCCCTGGAGACGATTTTGCAATTGGTGAAAAGATTAAAGTATATATTAGTAAAGTGGAGTTACAACAAGAAAAGAAAAGACCAAAAATCTTTGTTTCTAGAAAAGACCGCAACTTAGTTAGAAGAATGTTTGAACAAGTTATACCTGAAATTATGAACGGTGATGTTGAAATTATGGGTCTAGCTAGAGATGCTGGAGATCGTTCTAAAGTAGCTGTAATGAGTTTTGAAGAAAACGTGGATCCAATCGGTGCATGCTTAGGTCAAAACGGATCTCGTATTAAAGAAATCATTCGTGGTTTAGATGGAGAAAAAGTCGATGTATTTGCATGGCATGATGATCCAAAATACTTGATCGCAAACAGTTTACAACCTGCGAGAACAGTAGGAGCAATTATTGATCCTAAAAACAAAGAAAGTATCGCAATTGTTGATGATGATTATTTATCATTAGCAATCGGTAAAAAAGGTCAAAATGTACGTCTAGCTGTACAAGCAACTGGATGGAAAATAGATATCAAACCATTAAGCGAAGCTGTAAGAGAAGATTTACATTATGAAAGAATTATTGTAGATGAAGCCTAAAAAAGTTCCATTACGTAAATGTGTTGTTACACAGGAACGTTTACCAAAAGGTGAGTTGGTTCGTGTTGTAAAAACAAAAGATGGAGAAGTATTCGCGGACCCATCTGGAAAAACAAATGGTAGAGGTGCCTATTTAACATTAAAAACTTCGGTGATTAAGAAAGCTCAAGATAAAAAAATCTTAAACAAAGTATTAGAGACAGAAGTACCTGATACCGTGTTTGAGGAGTTGATGAAACTTGCAAAAGATTCTTAATATGATCGGTTTGGCCATGCGAGCTGGAAAAGTAGTTACTGGCGAGGAACTGGTAGTAAACTCGATGAAGAAGTTGAAGTTGATATTTTTGGCTAGCGATGCTGGACCGAATACGACAAAAAAAATAGAGACAAAAAGTAACACAAATAATATAGAAGTAATCAAGTCTTTTGATAGAGAACAATTATCGAAAGCAATTGGTAAAAATAACAGAGTAGTTTGCGGTATCAAAGATCAAGGGTTTGCTAGCGCAATTAAAAAACTGCTAGAAGAGGTGACTGCATGAAAAATGACAATAAGAAAAAACGCAACAAACAAGCGGAACAAAGAATATCAAATGCGCCTAAGAAAGTAGAAGTATCAGAAAAAGTACTATACTTTAAAGAAGATATGTCGATTGCAGACGTTAGTGAATCAACTGGTATTAAATCAGCAGATATCATTAAGTCTTTAATGATGTTAGGAGTTATGGCAAACCAAAACCAAACTGTTGACAGAGAAACTTTAGAAGTTGTACTAGATGAATTTGGTGTTGAAATTAAAGATGAAGTGGTAACGGATATTTTACGTTACGATGAATTTACAATTGAAGAAGATGAAAAAGACTTACAAGAACGTCCACCAGTAGTAACAATCATGGGACATGTTGACCATGGTAAAACAACTCTATTAGATGCGATTCGTTCTTCAAGAGTTGTAACAGGAGAATTTGGTGGAATCACACAGCATATCGGTGCATACCAAGTAGAAAAGAATGGAAAAAAAATCTCATTCTTAGACACTCCTGGACATGCTGCATTTACTGAAATGCGTGCACGTGGAGCACAAGTAACAGATATCGTAATAATCGTTGTAGCTGCTGATGATGGTGTAATGCCTCAAACAAGAGAAGCGATTGACCATGCGAAAGCGGCCGAAGTTCCAATTATTGTTGCAGTAAATAAAATTGATAAACCAAACTCAAACCCAGATAGAGTTAAACAAGAGTTAACAGAACATGGTTTAATTCCTGAAGAATGGGGTGGAGATGTAATTTTCACTGAAATCAGTGCATTAACTGGTCAAGGTGTAGAAGATTTACTTGAAAACATTCAATTAGTAGCTGAAGTAGAAAACTACAGAGCAAATCCTAATAGACTAGCTGTTGGTACAGTAGTTGAAGCAAAATTAGATAAAAACGTTGGACCAGTAGCTACATTATTAGTTCAAAACGGTACAATGAAAATCAGAGATTCAATCGTAGTAGGAAATACATACGGTAGAGTAAGAGTTATGAAAGATGACTTGGGAGCAAACATCAAGGAAGCAGGTCCTTCTATGCCAGTAGAAATTGCTGGATTAAACGAAGTGCCACTTGCTGGAGATCGTTTTATGATCTTTGCAGATGAAAAACAAGCTAGATCAGTTGCTGAAGAAAGAGCGCATCAAACATGGCAATCTGAAAAAACTGTTCAAAAAGCGACTACATTAGATGATTTATTTGCTGCGATGCAATCTGGTTCAGCTAAAGAGTTAAACATTATCTTAAAGGCAGATGTTCAAGGTTCAGTTGAAGCATTAAAGGGTGCTATTTTAAGTATTAGTGTAGAAGGTGTAGATATTAACATCGTACGTTCGAGTGTTGGTACTATCACAGAAACTGATATTACATTAGCGCAAGCTTCAGGAGCAATTGTTATTGGATTTAACGTACGCCCAAATGCTACAGTAAGAAACACTGCAAGTGATGCAGGTATTGATATTCGTTTACACAATATCATTTACAAAGTAACAGAAGAGTTAGAAGCTGCGATGACAGGTATGTTAGAACCTGAATTTGTAGAAAAAGTAACAGGACAAGTTGAGATTAGAGAAATCTTCAAGGCGTCAAAAGTTGGTACAATTGCAGGATGTTATGTAACAGATGGTGTTGTATACAGAAACTCACAAATCCGATTAATCCGTGAAGGTATTGTAGTATATGAAGGTGAATTATCTTCATTAAAACGTTTTAAAGACGATGCGAAAGAAGTAGCAAGAGGATATGAATGTGGTTTAACAATTGCAAACTACAACGATATTAAAGTTGGAGATTATATCGAGTGTTACATTATGGCAGAGGAAGAAAGATAGATGAATATTCAAAAGATTGAATCTGAAATGAAACGATTGATTTCAATCATCATTACAAGAGAAATCAAAGATAAAACAGTTACATTCGTAACAATCACTGATGTGCGTGTTTTAAAGGATTTATCAAATGCAACTATTTATTACACAGTAATGGGGCAAGACGCTAAAAAAGATGCAGTAAGTAAATCGTTAAGAAAAGCATCAGGATTTATCAAATCTGAAATCGCGAAACGTATGAAAATTAGAAAGGTACCAAATCTGATTTTTGAATATGATCAAGCATTAGCTTACGGTAATCGAATTGACGATATTCTTAAAAAATTGAAAGAGGACGAATAGTTCTCTTTTTCTTATTAATGTCACATATTTACATTTTTCATAGTTTAATAATTAGGAAACATAGTGTATAATTTACTATGTTAGGAGTGAATGATTTTATGACTAAAAGAGAATACTTACGCCAGCTAGAAGTAGCAATTGAATTGCTAGATGAAGATATAGCTGATGATATAATAGAACACTATCGTACGCGCTTCGACGAAGGTAAAAAGTACGAAAGTAAAACAGCATTAGAAGTAATTGATGAGCTTGGAACACCCAAGGAACTAGCAAAAAGAATTTATAGTTCATACGGAATCCGCGAAGACTTATGGACATCAGCTCGTCAAGAAGACGTTAAGACAAGAAAAGTAATACCAGTAATCCTATTTGATATATTGATTGCTTCGTGGTTAATACCATTGCTAGTATTTATTACATTAGCAGGATTTGGGTCTTTTGTAACATTCCCGTTTGTAATATCTGCAGTACCTGGATTAACGATTACTGATGGTCTATTGGTAACACTATTAGCCATCGGTACATACGCTATTTTGTTATTACTGATGATGGGATTAACAGAAGTAGGAATTGTAATCGTAAAAAATATCCTGATTTGGAACTTAAAGGTCTTATCACCTAAAAATAAAACAACAGCACGTTTGATAAAAGGATTTTCTTTGTTCCAGTGGATGAGAGAAATGAAACTAGGGCGAAACTTATTTATTAATATTGGAATGATTGGGATTTCAGTAATATCGATTTCATTCATTTTATTATCAAACTTCAGTCCAGATGTATTTAGTGTGTTTGCGAGTAACGCAACACTTAACGACAACAATGTTCGCGATATGTCTGCTGAAATCGAATCAGGAGAGGCATACACGATCAGTATTAATGTAGGTGATGTAGATGTCCGAATTGTCGAAAACCCTGGAGAGAACTTAGAAGTAAACCATCAATACAACTTAGAAGATGGGTTTAATCTAGCAGTAGATTTAGATGAGAATACTATTAATATCTCTACATTACAAGACGAAGTAAATGATACGTTCTTCCGTGATTATTCTGCAGAGATGTTTATTTCAATTCCAGAAGGTCTAAACATTGATGTAGTTTATGTAACAACTTTAGAAGGAAATGTAGATATCCTAGATTTTGAGGCTGGAAACATTCGAGTAGCGAACCAAATAGGAGATATTTACCTTTACAGTATGGAAAGTGATGATACAACAATCATTTCAGAAGAAGGTAGTATAACATTGATAGAAGGGTATTATCAGAAGATAGACATCGCTACAACGACATCATTTATTACAGTAAACAACATAAATAACATGTTAAAAGATGGAGACACACTAGAAATCACTACATTTGGTGGGACAGTGGATCTTAAAAATACATATTATAAAAACATAGACGTGAGCACAAATAGTGCGCCGATCTATTTGGTAAATGAAAACACCATTTACGAGATTGAAACATTAAATATCACTTCACCTGAAGGTGAGATTATTATTGATGCTTCGTACATAGAATAAACCAAGTCTACTTGGTTTTTCTTATACGTTCTGAAGTGGAGGCAATATGAGAGTAGAAAATTTCCAAGACAAACTAGCAGTGTTACCACAAGAACCTGGTTGCTACTTGTATAAAAACAAAGCAGGCACTGTTATATATGTAGGAAAATCAAAGAGTTTAAAAAATCGTGTAAACTCTTATTTTAAAGGTGCTCATGATATAAAAACGACACTATTAGTATCTGAAATTTATGACTTGGAGTTCGTTGTTACATCAAGTGAGTTAGAAGCGTTAGTATTAGAACTAAACTTAATCAAACAATATAATCCGAAATACAATATTAAACTGAACGATGATTCATCGTATCCATACATTCAAGTGACATATGAAAAACATCCAAAAATCATTGTTACAAGAAACCCATTAAAAAAACACGGTAAAGTATTTGGACCATATCCAAGTGCGTATGCAGCACAAGAGACTGTGAAATTATTAAACAAATTATACCCTTTAAGAAAGTGTAGTAAATTACCGAAGAAGGAATGTCTGTATTATCATTTGGGGCAATGTATAGCTCCTTGTATAAAAGAAGTATCTCAAGATACGTATCATCAGTTACGTGATGAAATATATAGATTTTTAAACGGAGAAGTAAAAGAACAAATAAAAGATATGACAGCTAAAATGAATGAAGCAAGTGAAGCAATGGAGTTCGAAAAGGCGATAGAATACCGTGAACTAATCAGTCATATCAAAAAGACAGTTGAAAAACAACAAATTTCTATTAATGATTTTACCGATCGTGATGTCTTTGGATATTTTGTTCAAAATAACTTAATGACAGTCACAATTCTTTATTTGAGAAAAGGAAAAATCGTTGCGAGAGATATCGACACCGTAGAGTTATTTGACGCGCCACGTGATGCTTTCATTAATTACATTGCTCAGTTTTATACAAACTACAACAGACCAAAACCAAAAGAACTGTTGTTACCAATAAGTGATCCACTGCTGGATTCGTTATTAGATATTAAAACACATACACCTCAAAAGGGATCAAAGAAAAAAATTGTTGAGATGGCGATGAATAATGCTGAAAAACTAATGGAACAACAAGAATTATTATTCCAACGAAAAAAAGACCGAACAGTAGTTGCATGTGAAGAATTAGCTACGTTATTAAAATTAGAGAAAGTTTCAATCATTGAAGCATTTGATAACTCAAACCTTATGGGAGTAGATTCTGTCAGTGGAATGGTAACGTTCGTTGATGGGGAACCTGCTAAGAAGTTATACCGAAAGTTCAAAGTAAAAACTGTAGAAGGACCTGATGATTACGCTACAATGCGTGAAGTAATCTATAGAAGATATTTAAGAGTTATGATGGATGGTTTAACGCCACCTGATTTGATTATAGTAGATGGTGGTAAAGGTCAGGTGAGTTCAGCGAAGGAGGTATTAGATAGTTTAAATTGTACTATTCCTTTAATAGGACTTAAAAAAGATAAAAATCATTTAACAGAATCAATTATCAATTCCGATTTAGAAGAAGTAAAAGTATCTAAACGCTCTAATGTGTATAAATTGATGAATACCATACAAGAAGAAGTACATAGATATGCGATTACCTATCATAGACAAGTTAGAAATAAAAACTCGTTTGCATCAGTATTAGATGATATTGATGGACTGGGACCAAAACGTAGAAGACTGTTATATAAGAAGTTTTCTCACATTAACGAAATTAAAGATGCAAGCGTACAAGATTTAATAAATATTGGAATAAATCAAGGTTTAGCAGAGAAAATATTAAAAAAATTAAGGGAAGAATAAATATTCTTGCCTTTTTTCTTGACAAAAATTAAATTTATTAATATAATCAAGTTGTAAATTAATAAAATTAATTACGAAATTAAAAATATTAAGGTTGTGATATTTTGGAACTTCAAAAAAGAGAAACAAGACTTAAAAAAGTCAAACCTGCAAACTTTATTAAAGTGAACGTTGAAATTAAAGATGAACCTACAGCTACATTTTGGGTAGGGTTATTAACTATGTTACCTGTACCAGTTATCTTAATTAAGATGTTCTCAGGGTTAGCTGCAAATCTAATAAGTCAACACACAGAATATGATATTACACAACGAGAGTTATTAGATTTATTAAACGCTATGAATGGGCTGAAAGTCGATATTGTATCAGATGATGCCAATGTTCAAGTAGAAGTATATTAGGAGGTCTTTATGAAAAATCAAATCATTGGAACATGTCCAGTATGTGGAGATATGCTGCATGTTACAACATTAGAGTGTGACCATTGTCATACTACATTAAGTGGTGAGTTTTATTTATCAAAGTTCAGCTACTTAAAAAAGGAGCATTTATTCTTCATCGAAGTGTTCCTAAAGAACAAAGGGAATATCAAACAAGTAGAAAAAGAAATGGGTATTTCCTATCCGACGGTGAAGAAATATTTGGATGATGTTGTTCGTGAGTTAGGGTACGATGTAGAGCCCGCAGTGAACAGTATGGAAGTACTAGCAAAATTGGATTCAGGCGAAATTTCATCTGAAGAAGCCGCAAATCTATTAAAAAAATAGGAGGA
>PPCM01000602.1_pt1 | contig 27039 bp, 20 predicted proteins | sample 1555541 | NCBI WGS metagenome assembly PPCM01 (sample SAMN05284479, study PRJNA326546) | Marine sediment metagenome, whole genome shotgun sequencing project. | isolation source: marine sediment | place: Germany: Wadden Sea | collected 2012-09-05 | reverse complement strand
ATCCACAACCTATCAATCCTTGGGTTGTAAGGATTTCTCCAAGCAGCAACCACCCGGCAAATGCAGCAAACACAGACTCAAGACTGAGGATAATTGCGGCATGGGCAGGCTTTGCTTCCTGCTGCGCAACGACTTGTAAAGTATAGGCAACCCCGACAGACATAAGCCCGCCGTAAAGAATGGGCACAATTCCATCCCATATTCCTGAGAAAGTCATGGTCTCAAAAGCAAAAGCCCCGATAAAGCTGAATGTGGAACAGGCCACAAACTGGCCGGCCGCAAACTTGACCGGATCAACCTTACTGGCCAGCAACGAAATAACAACAACATGCCCGGCAAAGAATACCGCACAAATCAGGACCAACATGTCTCCCATCTCGATATGAAAACCTTCGTTAACCGAAAGCAAATACATACCGATTACGGCCAGAACCGCCCCTATCCATGTAGGAAGACCGGTCTTCTGCTTGAAAAAGAGACCCATGATAGGAACAAAAACCACATACAACCCGGTGATAAATCCTGCGTTTCCAGCAGTAGTATAAACTAATCCCCACTGCTGAAAAGTTGCCCCCATGAAAAGCGCCCCGCCTGCGATCAGACTGCCCTTAATAAAACTTTTCTTATCAACTTCCTGATAAGTACCGTCTTTCTTCTTTTCACGGTCAATGCGGTGAATAAGCGGGATCAGTGCGGCAGCACCGAGAGCAAAACGAACCGCGTTGAAAGTGAGCGGTCCCATAAAATCCATACCCACCCTCTGGGCTACAAATGCAGCACCCCAGATAATTGCGGTGATGAGCAGTAAAATATCAGCTTTCAGACTCTTGGTGTTCATAAGATCCCTTTTCAAAAAAATCCGGCAGAAAATTAATTCTGCCGGATTAATAAGACTCAGTTATTTAAAACTTTTATTCAGATTCAATCTCTTCTACAGGTTCGGTCAGCAGGAAATCACCCTTCTGGATCCAATCCTTGAGCTTATCAGCAATTTCCAGAGATATGGAATGGCTTGTCAACGGAACGGTGGGGATATCCTTACCATTCAGGTTGATAGAACCGGACTTAAGCTCTTCAAGGGTAACATGGGCGAGGATATTTCCGACTCCGTTGGGGTAATCATACCCGTAATCTTTAACCGGCATCTGAATATCGGCATCTGAGACGCCGGTAAACCATGCTATTTCCTCGTTGAGGATAGGAATGGGTATGCCGACACCAATTGATGCCGTGCAGCCGTATCCGGGGAAACTAAGACCTCGGAAGTAGCGGGAATCCATTTCCTCAACATTGCTGGATTTGAGCATGAGTGTTCCGGACGGGGTAAGCGGAATACCGCGTTCGTTACGCTGCGGGCTCTTAACATGCTGTGTTCCCGCGCCGATGACATATCCTTTGGCCCCGGCAAGGAATATACGTGTACCCATGCCGATTGTCCGCAGGTAGGGATCGTTGAACAACGGGGAGAGCTGCCCGGCAGTGGCAAAGTTAACATTGCGCTGGTTGGGTTTGAGCGGTCCCATGTAGGTGTAAACGGTCCTGCTGGTCATGTTCACAGCGGCATTGTAGTTCTGATAACAGTTGCGCGGGTTCAGAATGGTTACGTCTTTAAGATCCTTGAGGGAAACATCTTTTTCGATTTCACGGCGCGGGTAACAGTCTGTTCCGTAAGCTTTGGCTTTCAGTCGTACAGTTTTTCCGGCAATGAGATCTTCGATTACATGTCCGCCGCCATAAGTGAAACGCCCCGGATGGACTTTGTTCAAGGGATCGTCCGCGGAAGGCTCGGTTACACCGATGTAGGAATCAACGGCAGCAACACCAGCATAAGCGGGAACATTGTTCAGCCAGACCTGAGAAGTCTTAATTAGCGGCGGAACCTGCCCGATATTGAAAAACATTCCAGAAGAGCACATGGGAGAGAAAGTCCCGGTGGTGACTACATCTATCTCTTTGGCTGCTTCAACTTTGCCTTTGGAACGGACAATATCGACCATTTCTTCAGCATTGACGACAACAGCCTTACCTTTCTTGATACGTTCGTTGATTTCACTGATTGTCTTGGTGACTTCAAAGGTAGTGGCCATTTGAAAAGACTCCGGTTGGAATTTGATGAGATGTCTGACCAAAGTTTCCACAATACGTTCAAAACTAATATTCCGGGCTGAACAGCCCATGGCAATTTTGATGATAATGTCAGACGAGCAAAGATTGTGGCTTAAATAGCCTCTGATTGCAATTTTATTTTTTTAAAGGGGTAGATATTATTTCAAAGTTTAAAAACGTTTTAAGGGCGAATATGCCTTGGCTTAAGCTATATAATAATGTATAAGAACGTGTGGTTGCAGGGGTTGAGAATTTATCATTTTTTTTAGTTTTTTTTCCCTTTTATTTTAATAACTTAAAACACCCCAAAAAAATATATTATTCACGTGAAAGAAGCACTTAGAAACCATCTTTTAAATTCATGCTCCGATTCCGAGCTGGCCCGCTGGTTTGACCCCATTAACATCGACATTTCCGAAGAGAACGGGGAAGTTGTAGTTACTTTCCCGCACGCTTTTTTTGGACAATGGTTCAGATCCAGTATCCAGGACCGTTTTGAAGAGCAGCTTGGCCAGTTTCTGGGCAGCGGGTTCTCCGTATCCTACTCCAACAACGGTTCGAGCAGCACGACTGTGCAGGAACAACCTGTCAGTGTTAAAAAAATTGATTTCCCTTTCGGGCACAACTTCACCTTTGAAAACTTCCTGATCAGCAAGAAGAACTACTTTCCACTTGCTTCAGCCAAGGAAGTCGCCCGTGTCGATAACGTTTCCTTCAACCCTTTTGTTATCTGCGGCAAGAGCGGTTCAGGTAAATCCCACCTCTTAAAAGCCATTGCCAACGAAGTCTGCAAAAAAGTTGACCGGGAGAAGATATTCCTCGGCAACGTTGATGACGTGCAGAATATCTACTCTGTTCGTTTTGGCGGTGATGTTATGCGTGCGAGGAATTATTTCTTTGAATTCGAATACTTCTTCCTCGACGACCTCAAGCAGATCAAAAAATACGAACACCTGCAGCAGGAACTCATCTCTATTTTCAACAACTTTTATGAACATGGAAAACAGATGGTGTTCAGCTGCTCCGATAAATTGGCTTCCTACGACTTTTTGAACAAGAACCTGAAGTCCAGACTGGAATGGGGGCTGATCGTCACCCTGAAGCGTCCTGACCTCGAAATCAGGGCCAAGTATATCCAGAAACAGTGCAAGCTCAAAAAACTGCCCTTGAGCAAAGATCAGATCCTAACGCTATCCCAGCGTTTTCAGGACTTCAGGTATCTGCAGGGCATCATAATCAAACTTTCTGCATTCCGTGAACTTGTGCGCAAGAACATGGATGACCGGGATTTTGAACATATCCTGAGCAACACGGAAGAAAAGGCAGATGAGACTCTGACACCGGAATACGTGATTGAGTCCGTTGCCTCCCACTTCAATCTCAAACCTTCCGACCTTACAGGCAGCAAAAGGCACAAGATAATTGCCCACGCAAGGCAGGTTGCCATGTTCCTTTGCCGGGAACTTTTAGGCATATCCTACCCCGCCCTCGGTCGGACTTTTGGAGGTAAAGACCACTCGACTGTTCTGTATTCTGTAAAAAAAATACAAGAATTACAGAGGGATGATAAAGTTTTGAAAAGACTGTTGATAGACTTGAAGAATAAATGTCTTTTGCGTGTCTCAAACTGACAAAGTTCCAAACGAGTGTAGGTTTGTTACTCAAATGCTACAGGAATTGTTTGTAAAAAAATATTTAATTTTAAGTACTTAGTTAAGAAAGAAACATAAGAACCGACCTTATTAAAAAAACAAGGAGAATATATATGTTTTTAAAGGTGAATAGGGATGAAGTGATCGAAGGATTGCAGAAGTCTGCCAGCATCATTCCCGCCAAAACAGGAGCCGCTTATCTGCGCACCATCTGGCTGAAAAGCGAAGCCGGAAATCTGCGCATCATGTCCACTGATTCCAATCTGGAATTCTGCGGTACATATCCTGCCGAGATTGTGGAAGAGGGACTGGCCGGTGTTCAGGGACGTGCCTTTTATGATCTGGTCCGCAAACTTCCTTCCGGAGAACTGACCATCAAAAATGACGCTGACGGTTCTTCCATCCTTGTTGAACAAGGATCAAGGAAGTACAAGCTGCCTGTGAATGATCCTACCTGGTTTCAGAAGTTCTCCGATTTTCCTTCTGAAGGAGCAGTTTTCTGGTCTGGTGATTTCCTGCTGGAGATGATTGAAAGAATTGCTTTCTGCATCAGTGATGAAGACAGCATGGAAGCCATTGCCTGCATGAACATGATTCCCGCATCTGATGAGAATGGTAAATATGTCGAAGTGTGCGGACTGAACGGACACCAATTTGCAAGAATGAAGTTCATCAATGACGACATTCATTCAATTCTTCCTGAAGAAGGAATCCTGATTCAGAAGAAATATCTTGCTGAACTCAAGAAATGGCTCACCGATGATGAGATTGAACTGAGCCTCAGTGAAAAACGTCTTTTTTTCAAAACCGCAGACGGCAAAGAAACTTTCAGCCTGCCGCTGAGCTACTACCAGTATCCGAATTACAAGAATTTTCTGTCCAAACTCAATGATGACGATGTTTCCCATATGAAAGTGGAAAAATCCGAGCTTTCCATGGCTCTGGACCGTATCTCCATTTTCAACACTGATTCCAACCGTTGTGCATCTTTCCTGTTCAATCCCGGTGAGCTGGTTCTTTTTTCACAGGGGCAGGAAGTCGGTACTGCGACCGAATCCATGGAAATTCAATTCTCCGGTGAAATGGAACGCATCGCTTTCCCCACCAAGAACCTTATTGAGATTCTCGGGCATTTCCAGTCTGACAACATCAATTTCACTCTGACCGGAGCTGAGGCGCCTTGCGGCGTTACCGGCGATGATGACAACGAATATCTTGTAATCGTCATGCCCATGAAGGTTCAGGAAGAGACTTACTACAGCGAGGAAGACGTTTAATGGCTCCCAATCAAGATTACAGCGCGGAATCGATTACGGTCCTTGAGGGCCTTGCCGCGGTTAGAAAAAGACCTGCCATGTATATCGGCTCCACCGATATCAGGGGTTTGCACCACCTTGTTTACGAGGTAGTCGACAACTCCATCGATGAAGCCATGGGCGGTTACTGCTCTAAATTCAAAGTTACCCTGCACATGGACAACAGCGTTACCGTATCCGATAACGGCCGCGGAATCCCTGTTGATATCCACCCTAAAAAGAAAAAACCGGCTCTTGAGATCGTTATGACCGTGCTTCATGCCGGTGGTAAATTTGATAACGATGCCTATAAAGTTTCTGGTGGTCTGCACGGAGTTGGTGTTTCGTGCGTAAACGCCCTCTCTGAGCATCTTGAGGCTACAGTTCGACGCGGGGGTAAGATCTACCGTCAAAGTTACGAGAGAGGGGTTCCTACGGGTCCTCTGGAGTGCATTGGTGATGCAGTGACCACCGGTACAACTGTCCGTTTCCGTCCTGATGAGGAAATTTTTGAGACCAACCAGTTTGATTTCAACACTCTCAGAAAGCGTTTTCGTGAACTGGCCTACCTGAACAAGGGCCTTGAAATTGAATTCGTTGATGAAAGAACAAATGAGAGCGCCAGCTTCAAAGCTGATGGCGGTATCGTTTCATTCGTTGAAGATTTGAACAAAGGGCAGACCACTGTAAGTGACATCATTTACGCCGAGTCTGAAACCGACAACGTGATCACTGAACTGGCCATCCAGTACAATACTGCCTTTAAAGAAAACACCCATACTTTTGCCAACAACATCCGTACTGTCGAAGGCGGAACGCATTTGGCCGGTTTTAAGGGGGCGCTTACCCGTGCCATCAACACATATATCCAGAATTCGGATCTGCCCAAGAAGCTTAAAATAAAGCTTTCAGGTGATGATGTCCGTGAAGGTCTTACCGCTGTCATCAGTGTTAAGCTTCCCGAGCCGCAGTTTGAAGGGCAGACCAAGACCAAGCTGGGTAACTCCGAGATGGTCGGCATTGTGTCCGGTATGGTTTACGACAAGCTGTCTTCCTATTTTCAGGAGAACCCCAAAGACGCCAAATCCGTTATCGAAAAAGTTGTTGATGCAGCCCGCGCAAGGGATGCGGCCCGTAAAGCCCGTGATCTCGTGCGCCGCAAAGGAGCACTTTCCGACCATTCCCTGCCCGGTAAACTTGCCGACTGCCAGTCCAAAGACCCCAGCGAAAGTGAACTCTTCATCGTTGAGGGTGACTCTGCGGGCGGTTCTGCAAAACAGGGCCGTAACCCCAAGCATCAGGCTATTCTGCCTTTGCGCGGTAAGATTCTGAACGTTGAGAAGACCCGTTTCGACAAGATGCTCGGTAACAAGGAAATTCGCGCGTTGATCACCGCAATGGGTATCGGCATCGGCCAGGAAGAAGGGGAGAAGGATTTCGATAAACTGCGTTACCACAAGGTCGTTATCATGACTGACGCGGATGTCGACGGCTCTCACATTCGTACCCTGCTTCTGACTTTCTTCTTCCGTCAGTATGAAGAACTCATCGAACGCGGCCATCTCTACATCGCACAGCCTCCGCTGTACCGTATCGCCAAGGGTAAATACGAAAAATTCATCAAGGATGATTCCGAGCTTTATACTTTGCTTATCCAGCGGGTGTCGAAGGATATCGCAATTAAGACCGAATGCGGTCAGGAATACCATCAGGAATCTCTTATTGAGTTGCTCGATGACATTCGTTTCATCAAGGGCAAGATCGGTGAGGCCGCGAACATGGGTATTTCCGATTCCCTGTTTGCAAATCTGGTCAGCCTTGACGAGAAGATGACCCCGGAAATGTTTGCTGACAGCGATCCGCAGTTCTTCATCTCCAAGATGGAAGATTCCGGCTACAAGGTCATCATTGAGCGTGAAGAAACCGAAGGTGAAGCCCGCGTTTACGTTGTTTTTGAAAACGAAAACGGACACCGCACCAGACTGGCAGTGGAATTCTTCAACTCCAAGCTGTTCCGCAACACCTATGACCGTAACCGCAAGATCGTCGACGAGTGCGAAGGTATCGATTTCATAATTACCCGCGGTGAGAATAAAACCGAAGTCAGGGGAATTTTCAAGCTGCTCGATGGTGTTATGGAAGAGGCCTATAAAGGCATCAACCTCCAGCGCTACAAAGGTCTTGGTGAAATGAACCCCGAACAGCTCTGGGAAACCACCATGGATCCCGATAAGAGAACCATGCTGCAGGTGACCATCGAAGATGCTACCGCCGCCAACGAAATCTTTGAAGATCTCATGGGTGATAATGTGGAACCGCGCCGGGAATTTATTGAGAAAAATGCCCTCGCAGTTCAAGAGCTAGATATTTAGGATGCCTCCGGCGGCTGTGGAAGGTAAACTTTTGTAAGAGTTTATCTTCCACAGACCCCATCCCTTCAACACTTTTTAACAGGGCTTCGCTCAGCGTGGCTCGGAATTGTGTGAATAGTATAAATTTTGCGCACGTTTTAAAAAGTACAAAGGACGGCTTTTAAATTAGTAACTGACTAAAACTAATAAAAGTTTTTGGGATTCTTAAACCTTTTTTCCAAAAAGGGTTTAAGCCCTCGGAGAGGCCCCCGGCAGGGTCGCCGAAGGCAAATCTTGGAGAATAAAACATGCCTCAAATCACAATTGAAGAAGAGCTTAAGAAATCGTACCTTGAGTACTCCTTAAGCGTTATTATAGGCCGTGCGATCCCTGATGTCAGGGACGGGCTGAAGCCTGTACACAGGCGTATTCTGTACGCCATGCACGAGCTTGGAAACACCTACAACCGGTCATACAAGAAATCAGCCCGTGTTGTCGGTGACGTAATCGGTAAATATCACCCGCATGGTGATTCTGCCGTTTACGATGCTTTGGTTCGTATGGCGCAGGAATTTTCCATGCGCGATCCGCTTGTGGACGGTCAGGGTAACTTCGGTTCCATTGACGGCGATGCCGCAGCGGCAATGCGTTACACAGAAGCAAGGATGTCCAAACTCAGTTCCGAGTTTCTGGCCGACCTAGAGAAAAAGACTGTCGATTTTCGCGACAACTACGATAACTCACTGCAGGAACCTTCTGTCCTGCCCACCAAGGTTCCCAACCTGCTGCTGAACGGTACTTCCGGTATTGCAGTTGGTATGGCTACCAACATTCCTCCCCACAACCTCGGTGAGCTGATCAACGGTACTGTTCATCTGCTCGATAATCCTGAGTGTGAGATCGAAGACCTTATGGGCCACATCAAAGGGCCTGACTTCCCCACCGGCGCGCTCTGCTTCGGCGGTAAGGGGCTTCGTGAAGCTTACATGACCGGGCGTGGTTCCATCAAAATCCGCGGTGTTGTGAACATCGAGGAAAAAAAGAACGGCCGTCAGTCCATCGTCATCACAGAGATCCCTTATGCACTGAACAAATCAAGCATGGTCGAAAAGATCGCGCAGCTGGTTGGTGAAGGCAAAATCGAAGGTGTTTCCGACCTGCGTGACGAATCCGACCGTAAGGGTATCCGCGTAGTTGTTGATCTCAAGAAAGGCGCAATCGCGGACATCATCATAAATTCCCTGTACAAGTTCACCCAGCTTGAGCAGAGCTTCGGCATCAACATGATGGCTGTTTCGGGCAACCGTCCGCAGCTTATGAACCTGAAACAGGTTTTGGCTGCATTTCTGGAACACCGCCGTGAAGTCATCATCCGCCGTACCCGCTTTGATCTCGATAAATGCGAAAAAAGGGCCCACATTCTCGAAGGTCTGCGTATCGCACTTGATAACATCGATGAAGTGGTCAAAATTATCCGCGCTTCCAAGAACGGTGATGAAGCACGTGTCGGTCTGATGGACCGTTTCGAGCTTTCCAAAGTACAGGCTCAGGCTATTCTGGATATGAGACTTCAGAGACTGACCAACCTTGAGCACGAAAAGCTGCTTGAAGAATACGCAGAAATTCTCAAGAAGATTGAATACTTCAAGTCTATCCTCGATAACGAAGAAGTTCTGAAAGGCGTTATCCGCGACGAGTTGGTTGATATCAAAGATAACTACGCCACCGAGCGTAAAACCGTACTCATGGATCACAATCCCGATGATATCGATATCGAAGACCTGATCCCCGATGACGATGCGGTTATCACTCTTTCCAGACGTGGTTACATCAAGCGCACCCCGCTTTCCAACTACCAGAAGCAGAAGCGCGGCGGTAAAGGTATCGCGGGTGTTCAGACCAAGGACGGTGACTTTATCCACACCTTCCTGACTACCTCGAACCACCAGTACCTGCTGCTGTTCACTTCCAAGGGTAAGATGTTCAAAATCAAGGTTCATCAGGTTCCCGAAGCAAGCCGCATCGCCCGTGGCGCGCATATCGCCAACCTGCTGCCTCTTGAGAAGGACGAGACCATTGCTACCGCAATGACCATGCGCGAATTCGAAGAAGAGTGTTTCTTCTTGTTCGTAACCAAGAACGGTATGGTTAAACGTTCCTCTATCGCCTTGTATCGCAATTGCCGCCAGTCCGGTATCCGCGCAGTAGCTCTTAAGGACGGCGATGAACTGATTACGGTTAAAGAAGTAAGCGCCAGCTCCGAGGCTGTTCTGGTCACCAGAAATGGTACTTCCATCCGCTTCAGCTGTCAGGATGCAAGGGCTATGGGCCGTGTCGCCAGCGGTGTTAAGGGTATCGCCCTGCGCCCGGGTGATGCGGTTGTTTCCGGTGTTGTTACCGGGGATGAAGACCGTGTCCAGCTGCTGACTATCTCCGAAGGCGGTTACGGTAAGCGGACCGACATCGAACAGCATCGTCTGCAGACCCGTGGCGGAAAAGGTATCATCAGTATGAGGGTGACCACCAAGACCGGAAAAGTACTCGGTTCCATCATGGTTTCCCCTGAAGATGAAGTGGTACTGCTCACTTCCGGCAACAAGATTATCCGTATGGGCGTTAAAGACGTTTCTCTCGTCGGTCGCGCTACTCAGGGTGTAAGACTTGTTCGCATGGATGATGGTGACCACGTGGTCGGTTTTGACCTCGTTCAGGAAGCAACTGAAGAACTTGCATCCGAGCCTGAAGGCGACGAATCTGCATAATGAAAAGATTCCTGATTATAATAATCGCATCCCTGCTGCTTATGGCGCAGGGGTGCGATAAAACGAAAAATAATACATCAGAAGTTATCGATAAGGCTCGCTCTAATTTTATAAGCGGCTTCTACGTCGATTCTGAAAAAGGGTTCGAAAGATACCTTCAGGATAACCCGCAAGGCGAGTATCGTCTTGAAGCATGGGATTATCTGGTCAAGATTGCGGCAGAGGTGCGCCATGACAGTGCGCGCGGAGCTGCAATCCTTGAAGCCATGTATCTTGAGTTCGGACACAAGCCGGAGCTTGCTGCCAAGCTCAAGCGCGAGCTGGCAGAAATGTATATCCGGACCGGGCAGTATAAAACTGCTGTGGAAGCCCTTGAGAAAAGTTTGGAATTCCAGAATCAGCCACAGGAACAACTTGATTCCACACGTGTCCTGCTGGCTGAAACATTCCGTAAGCTGAGAAATTATGATCTCGCTATCTACACCTATAACGACATAGCTAAATCAACAGAAAACAAGACCACAGAAGCCCGCGCGCTTTTCGAAATGGCTCATACCCTGACCCTGATTCAGGCATGGGAAAGGGCAGAATCCGAGCTGGATAAATTGATCAAAATGGCTGGAGTTCCAGAAGAAATACAGGCTGAAGCAGCCTTTATGCTCGCCGATATTTACGAACACCGCCACGAGTATAAGAAAGCCGCCGCGCTGCTTGAAACAATTGTCGATACCTACCCGAATCCATACGCAGTTCGTTATAAGCTGGATTATTTGAATAAGAGATTTTGATGAATAATGAGTGATGAAAATTTATGAGTGATATATTACCAGCTCCTAATTCCGGTATTGATATTTTTAACTCAGCAGATGGGCGCATCAGAGTTGAGGTTCATTTTGGCGATGAGACAGTTTGGATGAGCCAGAAGGCGATGGCTGAACTCTTTGGTGTGACTGTCTCAAGTATTAATCAACATCTCAAAAACATTTTTGATGAAGAAGAGCTGATTGCTGAATCAGTTATTAAGAAATTCTTAATAACTGCAAGTGACCGGAAAAAATATGAAACTAATCATTATAACTTGGATGTAGTTATTTCTATTGGCTACCGGGTTCGTTCAAATATTGGAATCCAATTTCGACGCTGGGCAACCGAGAGACTTCGTGAATACATGATTAAAGGATTCACGATGGATGATGAGCGTCTCAAGAATCCGGGAGGTTTTGATTATTTTGATGAACTGATTGAGCGGATTCGTGAGATCAGGGCATCTGAAAAAAGATTTTATCAAAAAGTGAAAGATATCTTTTCACAGACAAGTTCCGATTACGATGGTCGTTCAAAAACAGCGCGCGTATTTTTCCAATCGATCCAAAACAAGATGCTTTTTGCAACCACTGGAAAAACTGCTGCTGAGCTTGTTAAATCCAGAGCAGATTCCGCTTTACCTAACATGGGATTGACAAGTTTTGCGGGCAGTGTTGTCAGGAAAAAAGATATTATCACTTCCAAGAACTATCTTACTGAAGAAGAACTTAAGGCATTGGATCGTCTTGTTGTTATGTTTTTAGATTTTGCGGAAGATCGAGCGCAAAGGCGCAAATCTTTGAATATGCAGGATTGGATTAAGCAGACTGATCTATTCTTGGATTTCAATGAAAGGGAGGTTTTGTCCGATTCTGGAAAAGTATCTCATAAACAGGCAGAGATACACGCTAGTAGTGAGTATGATAAATACGTCATGCAGCGTAGAGCTAAAGAACTGGAGATATCAGAAGCCGAGGCTGAACAGGATTTCGAAGAACTTGTTAAATCCATCAGATCGTAATCCCCAACCCCTTCGCAATAAACCCACCGAATACCGACACTAATTCAGACCGTTGCCCGGGCTGGAATCTCAGGTCAATATAAACTGATTTTATGTCCGGCAGTCCGTCAGAAGGGCGGGCGTGGCGGCATCCTTTTGCTGTTGTATCTTTGGTAACAGCCGCTATAGCCAATCCACCCTGAACGGCTGCGAGAAGCCCTGCAAGACTGGGGCTGCCGTATGCAATGCGATATTTGCGTCCTGCTTTATCGAGTGCTTTCAAGCCATTTTCTCGGTAGCAGCAGACCGGATGAAAGAGAGCCAGCGGAAGCACATCGAGTTCTGCTGGTTCCATCCTTTCCGGCAGAATCCAGGTCAGCTCCATGGGGGCGGAATATTCTGTTTCAACGTTATCTGTAGCAATGGCCAGATCAAGATGACCGCTGTTCAACATGTTGGTCAGTTTCGGGGTGTCGTCACAGAATACATCCACCAGTACTTTCGGGTGGTTAACCGCAAATTCTCTCAATATGCCGGGTAGATGCTTCATGGCATAATCGTCTGGCGCACCAAGACGCACAACACCATCTAATTTTGGGCCGGATACGGCAGACAAAGCTTCATCATGAAGTTCCAGTATTCTGGCTGAGTAGCGGTAGAGAGTTTCGCCTTCTGATGTGAGGGTCACACCTCTTCCTTCGCGCTGAAAAAGAACGCATTTAAGGTCTTGCTCAAGTTTTTTGATCTGCATGCTGACCGCGGCCTGAGTGCGGTGGATAAGTGCCGCTGCTCTGGTAAAACTACCAGTATCTGCTGCAGTTATGAAAGTTTTCAACAGGTCCGGGGTCAGTTGAGCTGAGTTTAATGTATCAAACATTCTTATATCTTAGATAAAATATATTAGTTTGTCTAATGATCGTGGTTTAGTCATTGTGTCCAAAAGCACGGTGCTAAATTCACAAACAAGGAGATATTAAAATGGCTGAAAAAATGCTTGAACTTAAGAATAATATTGGTGAAAACTGGGGAACATACAAAAATCTGATGCCTGAAGTTGGTGATCTTTACGATCAGTTCCATGGAGAAATATACAAGGACGGAACCGTTAAAGCGAAAGAAAAAAGGCTGATGGCTGTGGTCGGCGCACTGGTAAGCGGATGCCGGGCCTGCATGCTTTACCAGACCGAAGAAGCACTCAATCTTGGTGCTACTGTTGATGAGATTCTTGAAACCTGTGCGGTGGCAATATCTTTAGGTGGAACAATGGCAGCCGGTGAAGCTACCCACATCATGGGATTCCTAAAAGAGTTAGGCAAGATTAATTAATTGTATTGCCTCCGGCAGTCTTGCGGGATGCCCTGCCGGGGGCATTAAAACATCTGCTTACTCTTCGAAGTCATAAACTGTGTAGCTGGTCATCAGTTCCAGCATAACGTAGGTGCTGATGTTTTCCCTGATGCAGGTGGCAGCATCAATGATCATTTTTTGCTTTATTTTGAATTCATCCAGCGTGGATTTCTTGCGTGCATAGATTATGCGGCGAGCATATTCTGGGTTCATATTTGATGAACTTATCGATAACCCTTTTGTTAAAAAATGATTATTAGATGGCTTAATGAGTTTATCAATTTTATCAATCCCTAATTCTTCATACATGAGTTTCACTTTATAAAGGCTCATGGCGATATCTTCCGGAGGAAGCTCGTCTTTAACTGCGGGGATGAGTAGCAGCGGGCCGTTTTTGATGAGCCGATCCTTCATATCGTTATTGGGAAAGTAGTCGCCCAGTTTAGTTGCAAGGTCTCGTTCATTCGTTTTGGAAATCAAGCTCAACAAGAAAGTTTCAATCAGATTCAGGCGCAGTTCATATTCACTCAACGCAGCCGCCCTTAATTCTTCTGCTTTATCTGCAAATTCATTTTTATGAAGATCATCAATTGCGTGGGCGAATATTCTGGCGCTGAATTCATCGTCCAGCCTTTCCAGAACTAGATTTTCGGCCTGAACCCTTTTGCCGAAAAGTGATTTGATGTTTTTTGCGGCCAGATTCCACCATGATATTAGGTCATGCAGGTCATTGTGATGAAAATTGAAACGGGGCAGATTGTCTGAGAAATTTGTCAACTCATGAGTGTTATTCAAAAATGATTCATCAAGGCTTATTTCAGGTATCTGAATTTTGCCGGCTTCTTTCAAATCCTGCACTCTATCCATCAAATTCTCGCAGCTTTTTTCAAAACGTGCGAAAGGAATATCAAGTGTTTTTTTGCAAAACTTATCGATAATTACTTTTATTTTTTGTGCTCTAATTATATTGATATTTTGCAGTACTTTTGTCTGTGTTTCTCCAGATAGAAGAATGATTATTTTCGCAGCTGATGCATTGCTGACTTCGCGATTAAATATTTCCTGCAGACAAAAATCAGGCAGCAGTCCAAGAGAATCAAGTTTGTACTGTTGATTGAGAATTGAAATTTCAGACATAGGATATTCACCAAAAAAAAGCCGCGAAGCAAATTAAAAGTTCTAGAAGAGTCCAGAGAATCCTTTTTCACAAATACGCAGAAAAGCTGATTTGCCCGATTGGCAAAAGTACCGCCTTGAAGGGGGTAACATCAGGAAAGGGCGTAATAAAAAGGGTTCTTTGGTCCCGCTGAAAGTGCCCCCGAAGGGACCTTCGGTAGACATCTAAAGGGCTACCAGAGGCAAAAAAGAACCCCGACCCTAGTAGGGCGGGGTTCTTAATATTTCCTAGAGTACAGGCAGATAGGTTGAGATTTCGTATTCAGTGACCTGAGTCCGGTATCTGTCCCATTCCTTAATTTTGTTTCTGTAGAGATTGGAATGAATGTGATCGCCGAGGCATTCTTTGATAACTTCACTATTTTTCATTGCTACAGCTGCTTCATACAGGTTGCCGGGCAGTGCGGTGATGCCGTGCTCTGCGAGTGTCGGTGCGTCCATGGCGAAGATGTTTTCTTCGATAGGAGTGGGTAGCTCGTAAGCCTCGTCGATTCCCTTGAGGCCGGCCTGCAGCATTACTGCAAAGCAGAGGTAGGGGTTTGCAGCCGGGTCCGGGCAGCGCAGTTCCATTCTGGTAGCGTTTTCCTTACCCGGTTTATACATGGGTACACGTACTAGTGTTGAACGGTTTTTACGGGCCCATGATACATATACCGGTGCTTCATAACCAGGAACCAGACGTTTGTAGGAATTTACCCACTGGTTGGTGATGCAGGTCATTTCCGGTGCATGCTTGAGAATACCAGCTATGTAGCTTTTTCCTTCCGGACTGAGGTGGTATTCGTCGTTGGCATCAAAGAAGACATTGCGGCCGTTTTTAAACAGGGACTGATGCACATGCATGCCGGAGCCGTTCTCACCAAAGATCGGCTTGGGCATGAAGGTAGCGTAGATACCGTGTTTGCGGGCCATTTCCTTTACGATAACGCGGTAGGTCATGGCGGTGTCTGCCATACGCATGCCTTCAGCATAACGCAGGTCGATTTCATGCTGGCTGGGTGCTACTTCATGGTGGCTGTATTCTACATCATAACCCATCTGCTCGAGAGCAAATATGATATCACGACGCACATCGTTACCGAGATCAAGGGGGGGAGCATCAAAATAGCCGCCGCGGTCGATAATCTTGGTACCTTTTTCGTCCTGAAAGAGGAAGAATTCAAGCTCGGGACCGACGTAGTAGGTGTAACCGCGCTCGGCAGCTTTATCGAGAGTCTTTTTAAGAACCCAGCGGCTATCGCCTTCATACGGGGTTCCGTCTGGATTCTGAATGTCGCAGAACATGCGGGCTACTGGACGGTCGGTGGGGCGCCAGGAGCAGAGCTGAAAAGTGGTGGGGTCGGGAATGGCGATCATGTCCGATTCTTCGATTCTGGTAAAACCGAGAATTGATGAACCGTCAAAGCCCATACCTTCTTCAAAGGATGCTTCCAGTTCCTTGGGGGTAATCTGGAAACTTTTAAGTGTTCCGAGGATATCCACAAACCAGAATTGTACGAAGCTGATGTTGTAATCTCGTACAGCTTTCAAGACATCATCAGCGTTTTTGCAGTTAAATATTGGCGCAGCCACAGGTAATTTCCTCCTCGAATAAGAAGTTCGTCCCAGACCGGAGCAATTAATTACGCGCCGGTAACGGGCATGGTGTACATGTCAAAATTAAAGACATAACTGTCTAAAATTAAATGCTTGGTATAATTAGACTCTGTGTTGGTGAATTATTGAATGTCAAACCGATAATACCTGAATATGGATTCTTTATGCAAACGGTATCAGCATAATTTTAAAATCAGCTAGATGGAGTCAATTAAATCCCGCACTTCCCTGAAAAATGAAAGAATATCAGTATGAGACTGGGATACGGAATTTATATCCAAGCGTTTGAAAAATGATACAATATTTCCTTTAGGGGTATGCGTTCTGCTGAAGTAAAGCTCATGAAGCGGTCCTTCGGGTGATTTAACAGCCAGAACCCAGTCTCTACCTTGTTTGTGCCATACTTTCGAAGAGTTCTCTTCTTTGTGAACAATGACCATGTTAACCAATTCTTCGAGTGTGAAGGGCTGGCCGGGACGTCCGGGCATACCGAGAAACTCGCCATTTTCGGAGTGGATAACTACTGGAAGTTCAAGAAAATCTTCTTCAGGTTCAATAGTAGAACTGTCCGCATCAAGAGAATATGATTCAGTTTCACCGTCATCTTTTCTGATGGTGACAACTTTCTTTGCTGTAACTCTTTCCGGTTGTTGCAGGCCACCGGAGTTGTCCAGAATCGCTTTGATTTCCTGTAAAAGATCGATTGTTCCGGACGGTGTATCAGACTGTGACTGAATCATTTCCTTCAGTGATTTTTCTATACGAGCAAGACGCTGTTCTGCTTTCGCCTGAGCTGTAACCAGCGCGGCAAGACCATTCATCATCTGGGCGGTAGTTTTAGCCAGTTTTTCAAAATCTTCGCTATTAACATGAGTATTTTCTGTCTTTTCCGATAGCTGACGATCTTTTTTAACTGATTCAAATTCTGTGAGAAGTTTATCTCTAATCTGCTTTACCGATAGATTTTTATTGAAGAGATCCCTGATGCGCAGGCAAAGTTTATCCGCTCCCTTGCGAAAGCGCAGCGGTTTTCCGTGACCGACAATAAAGAAGAATTCAGGAAACTTTTTGCGGTAACTTTTGATGGTGGTAACGGATACTTCGGTTATGGAGGAAAGGTCGCGGTGAGTGAATGTTTCGGCAGTCATTTTTTGCTTCCTGAATATTTTAAATCAGGTGATAATAAGTTGACCTGATTCATGATTACTCGATTAAAAAATAAATATTTTAAATGCATAACAAACATTTTTAGTTATCGATAACCATAATCGTCAGGTAGGTCAACAGGGAATAGAAATGATGTTGTGGAGAGGGGGGATTACTGCGTTAAAATAGATTTTTGTTACAAAGTATTAATTCTGTTTTTTAGAGGTGTGTTAACGAGTGCCGGATTAGGTAAGGAGATTGACTCTAGTCGGCAATCTTGAATTAATGATAATTATTGTTAATTTATAAGTATTTGTAATTTTTATAAATATTTGATTTTATATTATCGATAAATTTTAATTGTAATGTCAATTTTGAAATCTAGTTAATAAAGAAATGATGAAAAGGACCAGCAGGGCGGCCATGAGGATCGTATTGATATTAACCCCGCCTTTGACTTTTTGACGTTTGCGGTATCCGAATATCAGGATCAGGATTGCTATGAATAGAAGAAGCTTGAACATGGTAAGGTTATTTAAATCGTCTTCTGGAAAAAAGCAAAGGGGTTTAACCTTCGGGATCATATTCAATTTAGTAGTCTGCTACCGATGCAGTGTTGGTTTTAATCCTGCCAAACTTTCTTAAAAGAACGGGCTGCATGGTTAAACCATGCAGCCCGTTTTCTTATCTCATTACCGCTGAGAGTTAGACTAGATAACTTTGTTCAGCGGGTATTCGATGATGCCTTCCGCGCCCATGTCAATGAGTTCGGGGATTAGTTCGCGAACAACCACTTCTTCGACCATGATTTCAACGGATACCCAGTCGGGATCGGAAAGGTCGGAAACTGTGGGTGAGTTTAGGCTGGGCATAACTTCCATGGCTCTTTCAAGCGAAGCCTTGGGCATGTTCATTTTCAGGCCGACCATTTTCTCTGCACGGAGCGCACCCTGAAGCAGCAGGTTGATATTTTCAATCTTTTTGCGCTTCCACGGATCATTCCATGCATCTTTATTAACGATGAATACAGTGTTGGTAGACATGACTTCGTCGATAACGCGCAGGCCGTGAGCCTTGATGGTGGTTCCGGTTTCAGTAACTTCGACGATAGCATCGCAAAGACCTTCGACAACCTTTGCTTCGGTTGCACCCCAGGAGTAGAAAACGTCTACAGGGATATTTTTGGATTCGAAGTATTCTTTGGTTGCGCCAAGAAGCTCGGTGGCAATTTTTTTACCAGCCAGATCTTCGGGCTTTTTGTAGGGGGAGTCGCCGGCTACAGCGAGAATCCAGCGGGCCGGGCGGTTGCTGACTTTGGAGTATACGAGGCTGGAAATTTCAATAACATCGGATTTGTTTTCAAGAACCCAGTCCCTTCCGGCCAGACCGCAGTCCAGGATTCCGTCCTCGATGTAGCGGGAGATTTCCTGTACCCGGCACATGGAGATGTTCAGTTCATCATCGTTAACATCGGGAAAGTAGTTTCTGTGGTGCAGGTTGATTTTCCAGCCGGACTTGGCGAAAAGTTTGATAGTTGCATCCTGCAGGGAACCTTTTGGCAAACCGATTTTCAGTTGATTGGACATTATTTGTATACCTCCTTGGGGTCAAAAACCATGGGCGAACATTCGATTACTTCGCCATCCTTAAGTTCACGGTAAAAACAGCTTCTGTATCCTTTATGGCAGGCAGCCCCGCCGATTTGATCGATGAGCAGAACAAGCGTGTCATCATCGCAATCAATTTTTATTGATTTTATTTTCTGCACATGACCTGAAGTCCCGCCTTTATGCCAGAGGGTATTACGGCTTCTGCTCCAGTAATGGGCATCACCGGTTTCAAGCGTCTTGTTCCATGCTTCTTCATTCATGTAGGCCATCATCAGCACTTCGCCGGTTTCGGCATCCTGTGCAATGGCGGGTATCATTCCACCCATCTTTTTAAAATCAGGCTTGATCATACAATCCTCTGCTTAGCGGGCCTTGCTAGGTTTTTGTTTGAGTTTATGGACATTGGGAAAAAATCCCGTCATCTACCGATATGAAAATTTATGAAGGCAAAAAAAAACGCCGACTGTTCTCAGGCGGCGCTTGTGTTTGTGTGTGTAAGGAAATTATGCGTTATTTATCGCCTTTTTCCTGGCACTCCTTGCAGACGCCGAAAAGATACATCTCATGATGGGTAAGTTCGAAGCCGTATTTCTTGGCCAGTTCTTCCTGTAGATGTTCAATCTCGTTATCCACAGCTTCAATAGTCTTACCGCAACGCTCGCAAACAAGATGGTCATGATGCTCATGGCCATACTTATGCTCATAGCGGATTACGCCGTCATTGAAGTCAACGGATTTTGCAATGCCGGAATCAGCAAGAAGTTTGAGGGTACGGTAAACAGTTGCCTGGCCGATAGAGGAATCCTCTGTACGGACAAGATTGTACAGTTCTTCAGAAGAGATGTGGCCTTCCTCAGCAAGGAACACTTCCAGAATTGTCCTGCGCTGAGGGGTCATTTTGAGTCTCTGCCGAGTCAGATATTCGGTGAATATATCCTGTGCTGATTTCATTAAACTGTATCCAAAATTTATGATTACCTTTAGGAATACAGTTCACTTACATTGAATTGAATACCGATGTCAATTGATCATTGCCCATATTTGGACATAGGAGTATGAATAACGCAAAAAAGTGACAAAATTATGTCTTGATAATTAATTTAGAATGTTTTCAGGGCTGATTTTATCTACCCGCTCCGGGATCAAAAATTCAATCAAGGAGTTTTCATAATGGAACTGGATAAGTTTATTTCCGAATGGACCGATGACCCTGCTGGTGTGAAAGATGTATTTGTTGAATTCAAGCAGCTTCTTGAATCTCTTGATGATACTGATATCGTATTCAACGCCCGCCCCGGTGTGAGCTATTCCATGCGCGGAGTAAAAAAAGGGCAGGATAAATGGCCGCTCTTTGTTATGGTTGATGTTATTGATGATGATCCTGCTAATCGTTGGCTGTCCGTTTGTTTTTATGGTGATTGTATTACCGACCCGGATGATCTTGGTGATTTTGTTCCTGAAGGACTTCTCGGTCAGGACGGTCATTGCTTCGATGCTGATGATGCCGAACCTAAAGAATATATTGCTGCAAGGATCAAAGAATCCCATTCCAACCAGTAATATTAACAGCAATTCAAATATGAACCGGGTTCTTTTTTTTAATGGAACCCGGTTTTATATTTTCCAGAATAACATGGGGCTGTTATAATATTCTTTTATGATTTTCCATAATCATACATCTTTGTTATGATCGCTTGCAACATAAGGGATATGTAATACTAATTCTGTATAAGCAGTTGTTAAATATGTGCGCAGGGAGTTGTTATGGGTAAAGCAGAAGTAGTGACCAAACGGAGTGAACCAAAAATCGATAAGATGATGCAACCATTCTATGAGTTTGTGAAGGTTGAGTCATCAGGGGGGCTGGTTTTAATTCTGGCTACTATCATTGCTTTGATCTGGGCAAACTCTCCATGGGGGCACCTCTACGAAGCTTTTAAGAATGTCCCATTGACGGTTGGAGCCGGTGATTTCGTCCTATCTAAACCTGCCATTCTATGGATTAATGACGGCTTGATGGCTGTGTTCTTTTTTCTGGTAGGCCTTGAGATCAAAAGGGAAGTCATGGTCGGGGAGTTGAATTCTTTCAGGCAGGCATCGCTTCCTATTTTTGCTGCTGTTGGCGGGATGGTTGTTCCTGCTCTGGTATACGCTCTCATCAACATCGGGACTCCTTCTGCTGATGGCTGGGGAATTCCCATGGCAACTGATATTGCTTTCTCCCTTGGCGTTCTTTCCATGCTCGGTGACCGGGTTCCGCTAAGCCTTAAGATATTTCTCACTGCGGTGGCCATCGTCGATGATATCGGGGCCATTCTTGTTATTGCTATATTTTATTCCTCAGGAATATCCCTTTGGATTATCGGCTTGGGAATGTTCTTTTTTGTTTGTATGATTGTTTTGAACAGGCTTGGTGTGCGCCATCCATTGCCTTATTTACTATTCGGTTGTCTTATGTGGCTTGCATTTCTTAAAAGCGGCGTCCACGCCACTGTCGCAGGTGTTCTTGCGGCGATGACTATTCCTTCTTCGACAAGAATTTGTTGTGCTGATTTTCTTGATTCCATGCGCGGTCACCTGACTGAATATGAAATGGGCGGGGACAAGAACGCTGTTACCCTTTCCAATAAACAGATGCTTTCCGCTCTCGGTGATATGAACAGGGATGTGCTTATGGCCAGTCCACCGTTGAAAAGGATTGAGCACAACCTTCACTATTATGTGGCCTTCGGAATCATGCCTATTTTTGCGCTTGCCAATGCAGGGATTAATTTTAGTGGCGAGGGTGGTGGAATAGATGTGTTTCATCCGGTAAGCCTTGGTATTTTTGGCGGTTTGATTGTGGGTAAGGTTATCGGAATATGTCTTGCCAGCTGGATAGCAGTGAAAAGCGGTATCGCAGATATGCCCAGAACCCTTGTACCCGGTCACTTTCTTGGAGCTTCACTGCTTGCGGGGATCGGGTTTACCATGTCAATTTTTATTACTACCCTTGCCTGGGATGCTAATTCTCCGTTTATGGTTGATGCAAAGTTCAGTATTCTGGCGGCATCTGCGGTTGCCGGTATTTTAGGGTACATTGTACTGCGAAGTTGTTCGCCTGCTGAGGACAGCGCTAAGTGACAATATGTTGATTTGAAATGATGCGAGATACTAAGTATACAATATTTAAATATATTTCATTTGCTGTTTTCTTTTTTCTTATGCTGGATATCTTCATCCAGTATCAACTTTATCAGCGTTACAGAAATGACCAGCTCCTGAATGTTTATCATCAGGCATCGGCATTGCGTGCGCGGATAGAGAAAGAAGTGAACAGCAATCTCCTGTTGGTCAAAGGTCTTGCTGATTATGTTTCGTTTCATCCGGAACTGAACAGGATGGATCTGGATAGTTATTGCGAAGGAATGCTTTTCAGGTCGAAGTTGATCAGGAGCATCGCTATAGCGCCCGACTATGTTGTCAGTTACGTTTTTCCGCTCAAGGGTAACGAATCGTTTATCGGTCTTGATTATAGATTGTCCCCCGAGCAGTGGAGTCTGGCTAAACGGGTGCACGATACAGGCAAGCTTGTTGTCGCCGGACCAGTCGATCTCATTCAGGGCGGTAAAGGACTGATTGGGCGCGCTCCGGTTCATGTCAGGTCAAATGAATATTTCTGGGGAATTGCTTCGGCTGTAATTGACGTAGATATGCTGCTTGAAAAAGCAGGGCTTAATCAGATTACAACCCTTGATATAGCCATCAGGGGAAAAGATGGAAAAGGAGCCGATGGAGCCGTCTTTTACGGCAGCCAAGAGCTGTTCGTTGCTGATAATGAAGCTGTAACCATGCAGGTTTCCCTGTCTTCCGGTTCATGGGAGATAGCCGCAATACCTGTTGGTGGATGGGGAATTATTCCACCTGATTCATTTTTCCTGCATGGGATTATGTTTCTCCTGATTATCAGTATTTCTTTTTCAATTTATAAAATAGTCAACAATAATGTCGAGGTGGATACGATCAGGTCTAATCTCAGTGAAGCGCAGTCCATTGCCAGACTTGGGAACTGGTCTATGGATCTTATCAGCGGTGAGATATGGTGGTCTGATGAGACTTACCGCATATTTGGGATCAAGAAGGAAGGATACAAGCCTTCACGTAAAAAGTTTTTTGATCTTGTCTACCCTGCGGACAGTAAAATTGTAAGCGATGCTTATGTTGAAGCAATGGAAACTGGGGAGTCTTACGCTCTCGATCATAGAATAATAAGGCCGGACGGAAGGGTCCGCTATGTTTCAGAACAAGGCCGCTTTGCCTATGATGAAGAAGGAAATCCCGTGCGTTCTTTTGGGACGGTTCATGATATAACAGACCGCAAGATGATGGAGGAAGAACTCCGGGAAAGTAAAATTCGCTTTGATCACGTCACCAATAAACTCAGTCATCAGTTTATTTTTTTCTCACATACCATAGACGGTGAGTTTATTCGTTTAAGCGAGGGGTTCGCCCATCTCGGTCACGGTTCTCCTGATGTCGGCATCGGCCGCAAATGGACAGATTTGTTCGAGTTTAGCCCAGAGGCATTAGCTTACGCTGCGGAGAAGAATGATCTAGTCATTTCCGGTGAAGTTGAGTCCATAGAATATGAAATGGAATTTAAAACACCGGACGGTCAGGAACGGTGCATGTCTATCTATGCCTATCTTGCCCGTGACTTTGAGCGTGATGAGGATGTCTTTGAAGGGGTTGCCCTTGATATCTCCGAGCGGAAAGCCCGTGAAGAACGTTTGAAAATTCTTACTCGGGCAATTGAGAATGCTCCTGTCTCCGTTGTAATTACGGATACAGACGGTGTAATTACCTATGTGAATCCTTATTTCTGTAAAGAAACCGGATACTCAAAGCAAGAGGCTGTAGGCAATAACCCCAGTGTCCTTAAATCGGGTGAACATGACGTCCAGTTTTATAAAGGGATGTGGGATACCCTCATCAAGGGTGAAACATGGCGCGGCGAAATTATTAATAAAAAGAAGGATGGATCATATTATTGGGAATCAGCTTCAATTTCCCCTGTGTACAATCCTAAAGGGGAAGTAGTCAGTTATGTTGCTGTTAAGGAAGATATCAGCGATCAGAAAGAACTTGAGCAGCTGAAGTCTGATGTGGATCTGATTATGCGTCATGATCTTAAGACTCCTTTGAATGGAATAATCGGTCTTCCCGCGTTGCTGCGTATGGATGAGAACCTGAACGAGCAGCAGCACGAATTGCTCAAGACTATTGAGAATTCTGGCAAGAACATGCTTCATATGATTGATATGTCGTTAGATATGTTCAAGATGGAAACAGGAAAATATGAATACTATCCTTTGCAGATCGATGTGGTAGGTATTGCAAGGCAGGTTATAGATAATTCCAGATCTAAAATTTCGGCCCAAAAAGTCAGGGTTGATCTTTTAGTCGATGGACAGCATGATTTTGCTGAAAAGTTACTTCTCTGGGGCGAGGAACGACTTATTTATTCTTTGTTGTCCGGGGTAGTGGCAAATGCAATTGAAGCATCTCCTGCTGGTGAAATGGTTGTTGTCGATTTCTCACAAGGCGAAAACACAGTGGTTTCAGTCAGCAACAAAGGAGTTGTTCCGAAACCTATCAGGGAAAGGTTTTTTCACAAGTACGTTACCCACGGCAAAGATAATGGAACAGGTTTGGGAACATATTCAGCTAAATTGATGGCTGATGCTATGTTCTACGGTATTGAAATGCAGACATCCGATGAATTGCATGAGACAAAAATTGTAATTACAATTCCTCATGAGCGACCAGATAGACAGGATGGTTTATAATGGAACGCAAAAGAAAAATTCTTGTTGTTGACGATGAGCCGCATAACATTGTCTTACTTGAAGGCATTTTGAGCAAGCTTGGGCATGATGTTGTGGGTGCGGAAAACGCGGTGGTGGCACTTGAGGTGTTGGATCGCAGTTTTGATCTTGTTTTAAGTGATGTAATGATGCCGGTTATGAACGGTTTTGAATTTGTAACCAAGATCAGGGAAAATGAAGAAACACAGGATATCCCTGTAATTATGGTCACAACTCTTTCCCAGCGTGATGACCGTCTTAAAGCTGTTGAAGTTGGTGCTAACGATTTTATCACCAAACCAATCGATATTGTTGAGCTGAAGATCCGAACAAATTCAATGTTGAAGCAGAAGGCGCAACATGACGAGATCAAGTCATTTCAGGTCGACCTGCACGAAATGGTGGAGAACCGGACCTTGGAGCTTAGGGAAGCTCTTGCCAGACTTGATGAAGCCCATGTGGAAACTATTCACCATCTATGCGCTGCTGCTGAATATAAGGATGAGGAAACAGCTAACCATTTGGTGCGAATGGCTGAGTACAGCCGCATTCTTGCTGAAAACATCGGATTGGACCAAAAAACGGTGGAGCTGATTCATACCAGTGCTCCCATGCATGATATCGGTAAAATCGGAATCCCGGACAGTATTCTGCTCAAGCCCGGAACACTAACCGCTGAAGAATGGGATGTGATGAAGAGTCATGCCATCATCGGTGGGAATATTCTTTCCATGGGCAGCTCGGACTACATTAATATGGGAGCGGTTATCGCTTTGAGCCATCATGAAAAATGGGACGGGTCCGGTTATCCTAATGGTTTTTCCGGTGATGAAATTCCGCTTCCGGGCAGAATCTGCGCTGTAGCGGATGTCTTTGATGCCTTGACCAGCAAGCGTCCTTACAAAGAACCATTTAGTATTGAAAAGTCGTTGGAGATCATGAAAGAGGGGCGTGGTAATCACTTCGATCCGCAATTGATTGATATATTTTTCGACAATATCGATGAGATTCTTGAAATACAAGAGAAGCGCGGGGATTAGTTTTGCGGAAATAACTATCCTGAGAATATAAATTTTGAAGTCGGCCATGTATTTGATTAAAAATGCATGGCCGACTTTTTATTTGCTGTATAGTGGGATGGGTAAAAATAGGCTGTTCAGCTTGTCGGATATAATTTGAGTTCTCAGTGTTTGTCAGTTCTTGGTTATGCTGGTAATAAGGCGGTACGCTGGGTCAGTTGTTTTCAAGAATTTTTTAAGGGGTTTTTAATGGTAAATATGAAAGAACTGTTAAAAATAACGGTTTGCAGTCTACTTGCTATGCATATGGTTTGCTTTTGGGGGACGCAGTATTCTCATGCCTCCTCTTCCGAAACTTTCAAAGCATCGCAGGCTTCAAGGGTGATCACCTTAATTGGTTTTACCCGCCCAAGGGTGGCTATGACTCTGGTCAGCGAAGAGTCCGCAGTCTGCACCAGAGTTTATGCTGATGTCGGTGATACCCTCGGTAGCAGCGGACGCTTTGCAGAACTGGACCCTACGTTCATCAAGCTGGAAATAGCCCAGTTGCAGGCTGATCTTAAACGGCTGCGTTCTGACCTGACTTATTATGATAAGGAAGCCAAGCGTTACACCAAGCTGGTGAAGCGCAATACAGCAGCCCAGTCTGAACTGGATCTGCATATCCGCAATTTTGAATCAGCTGAAGCATTGCTGCGTTCCACCCAGCTTAAACTGAATGTGGACCGGGAACATCTACGCCGTTACACCTTGCGCGGCCCTGAAGGCTGGCGGGTAATAAAGCGTTACATCGAGCCGGGGGAGTGGGTTAACAACGGTGAGAAAGTCGCCGAGCTTGGTAACTTCAAGACTCTGCTGGTTCCGTACGCCTTAACTATCCCGGAACTCAAGAAGGTTCGAAAATCTAAGAACATAAGACTCAATCTGCCAGACCTCGATATCAGTGTCCCTGCGAATCTCGAACGTATTTCACCTGATTTCGATCCGGAGACACGAAAGGTGGAGGTGGATTTTGAAATCAGCACAGGCGATTTTGAATTCCGGGGCGGTTTGCGGACCGAGCTGAATATCAAGATGCCCGATCCCGGTGGGGCGGTTGTAGTCCCCAAGTCTGCTTTGCTCAAAGCCTATGACGATACCTTTATCGTCCGCCCGGACGGCGTGCGGGTTAAGGTGCTTGTGCTCGGAGATACCGAAGACGGCAAAGCCAGAGTTTCCTCAAGAGCAATTAAAGCAGGCGAAGAATTTTTAACGAAGCCTTAATTTTGGGACCCTCCGGGGGCCAGAGGAGAAGGGAAAACCCTTTTGCTACCGCCAAAAAGTGTTTTC
>PPCM01000601.1_pt1 | contig 27105 bp, 28 predicted proteins | sample 1555541 | NCBI WGS metagenome assembly PPCM01 (sample SAMN05284479, study PRJNA326546) | Marine sediment metagenome, whole genome shotgun sequencing project. | isolation source: marine sediment | place: Germany: Wadden Sea | collected 2012-09-05 | reverse complement strand
GATCACTCTTAGTAATTATATGAACACCAAATCCATATTTATAAATAGAATTTAATGCTTGCTTCATAAGATTATATTTACTTTCTAAATACATGTAAGGATCATTCATAGAACCAGTTCCTATAACACCTTTTATTTTCTTTTTTGATAAGGCTTTTTCTAATAATATGATTGCATTAATTTTTACATGTATTTCAGTATCAAATGTTTCTAATTGATAACATTCACTTCTAGAATCACAGTAAATACAAGCGTGAGAACAACCTCTATATAGATTAAAATTATATCTTAACCCAAACCATTTATCAGGTTTTTTATATGTTGATAGAAGTGTCTTTGCTTGTATTTCTTTTATTATCATAATAATTAATAATAAGAAAATAGTTATTTATAAAACATTATATTCTGAATGTCTAGTGGATTTTATTTTTAAGAATATTTATAAACGATAATTTGATTCTATAATTATGTTTAAAAATATTGATGAAGCAATTTCAAGCTCATTGTTAGATTATTATTGTGATGGTGTTTCTGAAAACGAATTATGTGAAGTTACATCTCATGTTAAAAAAGCATTAGGAGCTGATTATAATATTAGAGCAAAAGAATATGGTTATTTTTTCAAATTAGGTAAACTGATTGATCAATTAGATTTGAATGAATTTAGTATGAGAGAGTTATCTGATGTAAAAGAAATTTATCATCTTGCTGCAAGAAAAACTAAAAATCACGATATTAAAATTCAAATGCTAAATAAAGAGGCTAAGACTAATGAACATATGTATGATGTTTCTGGCAAAATTGAATTTTTAGAAGATTCTAGAAAAATCTGGATAAAATCTCTTAAGTTTTCAAATGATCCTGAAAATAATTATATTTCTGCTCTTGAGGCGTCTAACATTAGTCATAGAATTCTTTCAATTACTGAAAATAATGAATGGTTAAATAAAACTAATTCTACTATTTTGAAAGCTAATCATTATCATAATGTGGCTTATGGAACTGATTGTACGATATCTATTAAGAGACAAGAAATAATTGATGATCAATTCTCAACATTATATGATTTTAAATAATCATATTTTTTTTAGTTTTCTAATTATTTATATTTGTATATTTATCCCAAATTGAAAAAATATATAAATCATATTTGTATTCGTTATCTATGGAAACAATAGATCAAATCATTTCTAAAGATTTTATATCTTATCATGCTCATAGTGTATCTCCTTATGAAATTAAATATGTCGTACCGCAAATAAAAAATTCATTAAAGGAAAATGTTGTTTTCAATATAAAAGATAATAATTTTTACTTAAATTTTACTAAAGTAATTCAAAATACTGAATTAAATAATTATGATGATAGTGAACTTTCTAGAATTTTAGAAATTTATGATAAGGCAATTCTTAGTTTACCTAAAGTAAAAAAAGGTCTTAAAGGAACTTTATTTTATCATAAAAGTAAAGTTGAGCAAAAACTATATGAAAATGATGGAAATTTAATTAATCTTGTAAGTGCACAATATTCCTTGGTTAAGTCAATTTCCCCTTTAAATAAGGAAAAAAATAATATGTTTTCACATGTTAATGCTGGACGTATTGCAGTTCAATTATATAATCAAACAAATTCTAATTTATGGTATCATGAAGCAAAAACACATTTAAATTCTGCTAAAAAAATATCTAAAAAATTAAAGCTTAATGAGGCAATTCATATTAATCGAGAACTTGGTATTCTTGGTAGTTTAAGATCTTTAAATAAATAATAAATAGAGAAAAATTAACTTCTATATGAAGTTGATTCTCCCATTTCTTTTGCACCAACAAATTGATAATCATCAGAAGTTGATACAGTAATTGATCTATCTTTACTATTTGCTACTATATATTTAGCCATAATTTGATTTTCGTTAAATGATCCATTTATGTTTAGATCAAGTTTAGTAATAGACATAAAATATTTATCGCAAAGATTGTCATCATTATTTGAATACTTAACTTCATTTAGTAGTGTTTTAAAGATTGCATGTTTAACCATACCACCACTAACTGGATCATCATTTAATTTTTCTAATTCTTTTCCTTTGAATTCATATGTTTTTGGGATGATGTCGTAAATATTTTTACCAGTAGAGAATTGTGAAGTTAATTGTAAACCATCTTTAGTTTTAGTTAAATGTTCAGAAATATCATTTAAATTTGCAAATTTAATGTTTCCATTAGGGTGATATAGAACAACATCAGATGTATAAATATCTGCATTAAGTGAATTATTTTTTGGTAAGTAAGGATTTATTCTACTTTCTGCAATATCTTTAGTAGATAAAATTTCCATCCCATTTTTAAGAATTTCTTTATGATTATGATTATTTTCATATACAATATTTTCTAAGTTAATCTTTTTTTCTGAACTCATTGTTTTCACCGTTTTTTAGAGGATGAATTAGAATTCTTTTATAAAATTATCTAATATTATTACTTAGAAGGGATTAATATTTAGGCATATGTTGAGCAACGTAATTATTTAACTTTTTACCCATATTTTTTGCATATGCTCGAATTGCAAAAAAACTTTCAATTATAACACCACCATAATTCATATTTCTGCTAATTTGTGGTGCTCCTGCAGAACTATAATTGAATCCAGTTGATGTTTTAGCATATCCACTAGATTTTGAATAGACATCAGAACTAATTTTAGCTGTACTTCCTTTTGATTTAGTATCAAATGAAATAGGTGATAATCTATCAGTAATATCCTCTGAGGCTTGCACTTTTTTTTCAGATATAACTTCATCTATTGATGACCTTAATTCCATCTCAATTTCGCTTATTTTGGTCGTATTTGAAAAAGAGTTTAGAAGGGATGGATTACTTTCCATAGATATAGTATGTGTATTTAATTTATAAATCTAATATTGAACTAGATTTTTATTTTTAGGAAGTTTTATTTACTAATCTCTCTATAAATCATTATGATTAAAGAATTTTTAAAGATTTTAAAGAAAGATGCTGGAACTTTTCAGTTTTTATTTATCATGAATTCTTACTTTTGGATTCTTTATTTATTAGCAAATGTTGTATTTACTATGTTTGGTTCTTCCATATTATTTGTAATTATAATGATTTTATTTCCTCTAGGAGTATTATTTGTTGTAACTTGTATATTTACTCCAATCTTGAATGTATTTTTTGTGATAAGATATCTTATTAATTCTATTAAGAATAAAAGTGCTCAGAAATCTGGTAATTTACTAATCGTATTACACGTTTTTAGTTGCTTCTTTTATTGCTATTTTATCTGGATGCTATGGACTAGTATTTATTAGAATAGAAATAAAGATTTATAATTAAATATCTAAAATATAATCAAAATTATTATTAGTGTAATCTTTTAATTTTTGTACTATTTTCTTAGTGTATTTTATTACTTCAAAAGTACTTTCCATGATTAAACTTCTTTCACCGTTATTTGTTGTCATTTGAATACTTGATGTTTTATTATAACTAGAGAATTCAGTTCTTTTTGAATAGAAACTACTGCTCATATTGTATGAATCAGTTGGAATTGACATATAATTAGGTGAAGTTGTAGGTAGATTATTTGTAATATCATTATGTCTAGTTAATTCAGTTCCGGATATAACATCATCTATAGAAGATCTTAATTCTAATTCAATATCACTTGGTCTATTTTTAGATGGGTCAAATTCCATAATAGAAGGAATAAGTTAGAAGTATATAAAATAAACTTAAATTTTAAAATATAATTAATATATTTTTTCAGAAATACCTAAAAAATTATATTCTAATGAATTAGAAACTAATATTTTGTTATCAAAACATTCTTTTTCAGTTGAATAATCTATATTTGCATTTAATTTAAGAAATTTAACCATGAATTTACCATCGACGAAGGAGTTATCAAGATCTAAATCAACAGAAACTCCATATTCAAAAAATCTATTTAATTCTTGTGCCGGACCTGGATACATTATTCTTAATAGATCGTCATTTGCTTCTTTTGTAAAAGGCGTATCTTTTACGTTTATGTAAGTTAAATCAAATGAATATCCACTATGTTTTATTTGTCCTTTGTCATTTACTTTAACATATCTATGTGTTAAATCTTTACAAAGTTCTATACCAGTACGTTGATTTTTTCCAAGTGTGAAACCTGAATTTTTAAAATCACCTAATAAAGGTGTTAGAACATGGTATATTTCAGAAATGTTTGTTATCATTATTTCTGTTTTATTAGGATGATAAATAACTGCTTTGTCAAAGTAAAACTCTGAACCCCAGAATTCTTTTAATTCAGCATCGTTAGATTTGATAGCAATCGCTCTAGATTTTACTATATCTTGTAAATCCATAATATTATTGTCATCATTTAGTATTTCTTCTACTCTTGGTGTTTCAATAAATTGAAGTTTATTTAATTTTGAAACCATTGTTTCCAATGTATCGTAGATTTGAATTTTACTATTTTCAGACATAATGAAAAGAATAAATTGGATGTATATAAAATAAACTTAAATTTGGAAATAGAATATAGAAGTTATTCACACAGATATTCATGTCTTCCCATAAAATTATATTCAGGTGAACATGATACTGAAATTTTATATTTCCCGTTATCGTCTAAATCTTTATTTAATTTGAAAAATTTAACTTCATAATATCCTTCTATTATTGAATATTCTAAATCAATATCAACACTTTGTCCGTAAGTAAATAATTTATTTCTAAATTCTTTGGAACCTTCATTGAAAAGAGAATTTAAAATTTCATCAATTGCTTCTTTTTTGAATGTTTCATTAGATTCTTCTTTTAAATCATCTGTATATAATTTAGTAGAATTTGTATTTTTTCTAGGATCTAAGTTTTTATAAATTTCGTGTCCATTTTTTTTAGAATTTCCTAGAACTAAAACCATTTCATCATATGATGAAAAGTAAAATTTAACTTTATCATAAATATCTGAAACATTTGCTATCAAAATTTCATTTCCAATAGGATTGTAAATAATTGCTTTATCTAGATATATGTCTTTATTCCACATATCGGATAGTTTTTTATCATCTGAATATTGAACAATATTTGTTCGAATTTTTATTAAATCATGTAAATCAAGAATTTTAGAATTGTTATCAATAATTTCTTCTGCTCTAGGTGTTGAAATAACTTCAGAACTATTTAATTTAGAAATTCTTTCGGCTAACAAATCGTCATCATTGATATATGGTTCTTTAAACATTTTAATTTGGCTAATATTTTATTGATAAATTTATATGAAAAATAGAAATGTATCTATTTATCTTTCATTTAATATACTGTACATTGTATCAATTTTACTTTTATTATCTACTTGATTTCTTATATGTATTGTACCATTATCATAGTTAATATTTGAATTTAATTTTGTTTCAACTAAGTTTTTTTCTATTGAATCTAATTCAACTTCAAAAGCTATAATCTTACTTGGTATCATATAGGCAAAATCTTGATTATTATTTGATTTAAAGTTCAAATAGATTAAGCTTTTATTATAAACTGGGCATGAAATATCGTAATCCTTGAAAGTGTTTGTTAAATCTTTTGATAATTCTATATTTGGCATGATCATTCCATTATTTTGTTTAATTTCATATTCAGATACTTTATTTTCTAATAATAATTCAGTTTTTTCTAGTATTTTAGATAATTTCATAATAAAAAGAATAAGAATTTGATTAATAAATATATATGTGATAAAAAAAATAAGAAGATAGTTTGTAACTATCTAAATTTTAAGACTAATTGCCTTTGAAATACCATCTTCATTCATAGAAATACCGTATAGAGTATCTGCTTCTGAAATGATACCATCATTGTGACTGATCATAATATACTGAGCTTGATCAGCATATGCTCTGATTAGTTTAGACAATTTATCGGAGTTTCTCTTGTCAAGAGCTGCATCTACTTCATCTAAGATATAGAATGGAGCAGGTTCATACTCTAAGATTGCGAAAATGAATGCAAGAGCAGTCATAGTTTTTTCACCACCAGATAAACTTCTGATATCCATGAATTTTCTTCCGGAAATCTTTACTTTAATTCTTAGTCCACCATCGAATGGGGATTCAGGATTATCAAGTTCTAAAACAGCATCTCCTTTATGAGATACTTTAGAGAAGATTTTTTCAAAGTTGTCTGAAATCTCATTATAAGTTTCCATAAACATTGCTTTCTTCTTAGATTCGATTTCGTTCATTAAAACTAGAACGTCATTTTTCTCTTTTAGTAAAGTTTCTTTTTTCTCAAGTAGATTTTGATACTCTTCTTGGATTTTATCATATACTTCAAGAGCTTTTAGATTAACATTACCCATGTCTTCAACCATCTTATTGAACTGGTTGATTTCACGTTTTAATTGATCTTCAGGTTTATCGTTAAGTTTTACATCAGCATAGTCTTTAAATTCTTCAACTAAACCAGACATTTCAGCTTTAACTTTAGCGATTTCAAGATTGTTAACATTAAGTCTTCTTTCTAGTTCTCTGATTTTTTCATTAAGTACTGAGATTTCTTTATCATCAGAATTAACTTCATCATTTAATTTATTCTTTCTTGCGAATAAATCTTTGAACTGAGCATAGAATTCTTTCTGTTTTTCTTCTTTTGTTTTTAGATCAGTATTTTTATCAGTAATTAATTTGTTTAAGGAATCAATTTCTTTATTGAATGCTTCTTCCTCTTTATCTAATTGCTTGATGATTACTGCTGTCTTTTCCTTTTCAGGTCCAACAATAGTTGCAATTTGAGTTTCAATAGAACTAATTTGAGATTCTAACTTAATTAAGTCACCTTTAATCTCTTGTTTCTTTTGATCGTAAGTATTTAATTCAGCTAATAATTTAGGATCTCTCATTTGGGAAATCTGCATCTTTAATTTTTGCCTTTCAATTTTTAAATTTGCAAACTCTCTATTTTTAAGACTAATTTGTGAAATGATTTTATTGATTTCTTCGTCGAACTCTTCGCTTTTCTTTTCAAGTTCTTTTTTCTCATTTCTAGTAGTTCCTAAATCGCCATCATTTAGATGTAAGCTTCTCTCTTTCTTGATAATATCTCCTTCTAGAGTAGCTTTTAATTGTCTTAATCGAGCAATTTCATCTTCATTATTAACTCTTTTAGATTCAAGACTTGATTGTACATTTCTTAGGTCATTAACATCAGCTTCATATTTTTCAAGTTCTTCAACAACTTCTTTTTCTTTGAAACCAATACCTGCAGATCTTTTCCTAAAACCACCTTGCATTGCACCTGAGATATCAATTAAATCACCATCAAGTGTAACCATTTTGATTTTACTAACACCAATTCTTCTTGCAACATCAATATTTTCAACAACTAATGTATTACCGAAAACATACATGAATACTTTTTTGAATTTTGGTTCGAATGAAATTAAATCAATAGCTCGTCCAATAACACCGTTTGATTTAGCAATTTCTTTTGCTTCATCTGATTCATTAGGAGCTCTAATTCTATTCATAGGTAAGAAAGTTGCAATACCTAATCTATTTTGTTTTAAGTATCTAATACATTCAGCAGCACTCTTATCATCATTTGCAACAATATGCTTTAATTTACTACCTGCTGCAATTTCTAATGCTAAAGAATACTTACTACTTACATGACCTAAGTCTGAAATAGTTCCGTGTACTTGAAATTGATCCTTTTTAGCTAAAATTCGCTTCATAGCTTCATTTCCAGCTTGAGTTTCTGCGATACTAGTATTTTTTACTTGTAATTGTGATAGTTTTTCCATAGAAGCTTGTAATCTACCTCTTGCAGTTGCAAGTTGTGATGCAAGTTCAGAATCTTCATTGATTCTTTTATTTAAGTCAAGAGTTGCTTGCTTAAATTGTTGCTTCATATGTTTTAATTGTTCAAGTTCATGTTTGTGTTCTTTTTCGATACCTGAAACTTTAATGATAGTTTGTTCTAAATTATCAATTTGGAATTCAATCTTATCTTTTTCTCTAAGTAGATTTTGTTGTTTTTCTCTAAAGCCTGCAATTTCTCTTTCTTGAACTTCTGCTTGCTTATCAATTTCATCTACTTTTTTCTCGATTTCAAAAGCACCATCAAGATTAGATTTTTCTCTAATTCTTGCAATATTTGCTTCAACTTTTTCTAATGCTCTTAGATTTTCTTTTCTGGATTTATCATATCCATCCTTTTCAGCATTAAAAATAGAAATTCTACCATCAATTTCAGTGATGTTTTTTACTAATTCATCCTTTCTTGTTTTGATACCAGAAATTTGAGTTTTACAATTTTCAATTCTTGCTTGATCAGTTGCAAGTTCAACACGTAGGTTTTCTACTTGTTTGTTTAGTTCAACTTGCTCTTTTTCACCTTTTTCTTCGATTTCTTTATTGATGCTATCAATTTCAGATTTTTTATTTTTCAAATCAGTTGATAATTTTTCAATAGTTTCAGAATGCTTTTTCATATCATCAGATAATTTCACATTCTTATCGGCGAAAACTTTGATTTTAGCTTCTTTCTTTTTGATTTGAATATCTAAGTAAGTAGCTTTATTTTCAGCAATTTTACTTTCAAGATCTTTATATTTTAATGCTTGATCTCGATCTTTTTTTAATTCTTTAATGTAAGATTCTTTCTCTTGAAGAATAATATTAGAATCATTAAGATTAGTTTCAACTTTTTCTAGTTCTTTTAGAGCTTTATTTTTCTTACCTTCATAAATAGAAATACCGGATACGTCTTCAATGATTTTTCTTCTTTCATCAGCTGAGATCTCAACGATTCTCATAACGTCTCCTTGTAGAATAATATTATAACCATCTGGATTAATACCAGTGCTTCCTAATAGATCAACAACGTTTTGTCTTGTTCGAACTTTATCGTTAATTCTGTATACGCTTTGACCAGTTGCTTTAACCATACGTGATACTTTAACAATATTATCATCAACAGGAAATTCTTTTTCAGCATTATCAAAATAAATAATTACTTCAGCTTCTTTAGCAGGGTTCTTGCTTTTACCGCCGTTATAAATTAAGTGTGCAGATTTTTCAGCTCTTAATGACTTAGAAGAACTTTTACCTAATACAAAACATAATGCATCTAAAATATTTGATTTACCTGAACCATTTGGTCCCAAAATACAAGAAAACTCATCACTGAACATTAACTCAGTCTTTCGTGCGAAAGACTTAAACCCTCTCATCTCTAGCTTAGTTACTTTAGTCATTTAAAATCACACACAATAATAAGTAGTTAAGAAGTCTAGTGGTTTATATATTTAACTGTTGAAAGTGGGCCATTTAGCCTCTATTTAGGCTTAATCGATTGTTTATTTATAAAAATAATAAAAAAGGAAAATTATTTTTTGTTTTGTTTAAATATAATCAAACCACAATTCAGGATCATCATAGTAATCAATAAATGCAGGGTAATATTTTGTATTTAAATGTGCATATTCTAATATTTCGAGTTGATAATTTCGATTTTCATCAGAATTATCTTGACTTAGATTTAAGATAAAATCAATTCTATCATCGTATTCATTAATAACTCCATAAAATTCATTTAATCCACTTTTGAAATCATCATTCTTTTTTCTATGAAGTAAATACTGATTTTTAAATTTTTTATTATCTTTATTTTCTGCTATGTATTCTGCAGTTTCATTATCAATATTTTGTGGTAATTGTTGGTAATTACTAATTGTTGTTGTAAAATCAAATCCAATTAAGAATTCTTCTAAGTCATAGTTTGATTCATTATCAATAGAAACTTTAGTATGGAATTCACTACCAAATCTTACATGATATTCAATATTTGGATATTTACCATTTCTAAATTCAGGATATACTCCAATTTTATTTTCATAGAAATTAGGATTTTTATTGAAATTTGCAGAATAATTATAACCTAAACTTTTTGCAAAATCAGTCATATCTAAATCATGAGTTTTATCGTAATTTTCTGCAAGATCAATTCTACGACCTATTTTTTCAATTGTAAAATATAATGATTTTATATCTTTTTCTTGTTTACTATGATTAATTAGAGGTTTTCTTGATAATGTTATAGCATCTTCATGTTGTTTTGATAATGATTTATAGTTATTTAACACATTATCTAAATTAGAATTTTTTGAAGTTATAGATAATTTGAATAAATTTTTCCAATAAAATGATCTTTCTTTAAGTGCAGAAGCAATTTTTGGGCTTACTTTTTTTAGATCTAAATTTTTACCTAAATATGGTCTTTTACCAACTTTTTTAGAAACTTTTCGGAATTCATCTATAAATGTATTAACATCTAATTCTTTTTCAAATACCCAGTTTTCTAAAGTTGTTTCAAGTGTCATTATATAATTTCAAGCATGTTTAAGATTATCTGTTCATCAATATCATATATTTTAATTAATTCTAGTATTCCCATTGTGGTTAGCCTTATAAGATTTTTTTGGCTTTTTTTGAACTTCAGTTTGAATTTTTGATTTAATGTAATCTCTAGCCTTGTGTAGATTAGTAGTATCATCTTGTTTGTATAATGGCACTAATTGATCATTTTCATCATATTTACCAATTTTTATAATAATTTCAGGTGATTTTCCTTCAAATCCACTTGTTTTTTCAAACCATGCAGCTCCGACAAAATTATCTCCTCGTTGCTCGAAATAAGGATTATCTCTTGTAGTTGACCTTGTATGCTGATTACCTTTTAAAGTGATCTCTAAACCATATTCTTGACCTTCATGATCAAATTTGAATACTTTATGACCATTGATGTGATTATGTTTGATATATTTAGCTGCTTCATCAAAATCTTCGTTTGTAAGGAAATCTAAACCTGATAATGATTTTTTTAGATTAATATTATACCAATGGTCGTCAATTGTACTCATTATACATTCTACATTTTGAGTATATGTTAATCTTTCAGCGTTTAAATGAGCAACTGCTAATTCAGATTCTGAAACAATTGTTTTCGGGTTATCAATAGTTAGTACATAGTTATCATCTAATTTTGAACATTTAAATGATGCTTCACAATATATTGTTTTAAGTGAATCATATTCAAGTTTAGTTGTTTTAAAACTATCATTATCAATCATACTAGAATTAATTCGATCAATTAGTTTGGAAATATAATCTGAAGAATAAAGTCCTCTTACTTCTAATTCTTTGACAGTATCGACTAATTCATTTTTTTTAGACATATAATTAGGATCATTAGTATTTTCTTCTAATTTTAAGAATTTAGAATTTAGAATTTCTTGATAACGATCCCTTGATGCATTATCATATACAGTAAGTGCATCAGTTAATTTTTCTAATGAGTCGAAGATTAAACCCTTTTTACTATGCATTTTGCTCGTATATCTAATTTTAGATCTTTCAGTTAGATTTGGAACTGATTTGTATCTATTGATTATATTATTGATTGTCATTTTATTCAGCCTTAAATGTATTCATAACATAATTGAATAACTCTTTCTGATAACTTACTGATTTTTCTGGAAGATCGCCTAGTGTGAAGCTTATATCCATTTTTTTTCGATCATTTTCATAGTTTATGAATATATTTTGTCTTTTATAGATATGTGCAATAAATTCAATATCTTCTGGTTTTATATTTTTTTCAACTGTTGACTCAGCAATTTTTAATAATTCGTGATTAGTTGCAAGGACTTGATCTGCAATTGAATTATAAGTTTTTGAATCTAATGATTTTGAAATATTACACATTATATTTGCAGCAATTCTTCTTTTGATTGTTTGAGGATAAATTTCTGACCCTAGTGATTTTACTTGATTAGCAGTCATTGGTTCTTGTCCTTGTTCAATGAAAAATTTACCACTACCTGTTGCTCTTGTGAATCTTGGATAATAATCTGCTTCAAATTCTATATCTGATTGATTTATTTTTTTAACTAATGTATCATATACTTTACTATCTGCATTAAATGATACTTTTACCTTATATTCGTCATCTAAATCTACTTGAATGTCAAAGTTTGAATATCCTAAATTAATTGTAGCATAATTAGAATCTGGACTCATGGTAGCACTTTTAAGTATGTAACTATCATCATTTATTTTTGCAATAAATGGTTTTACTTGATTTAGAATTTGATTATGATTATATGATTTTAATGTATTTCTTATGGTTTTATTAGAATTATTTTCATGTGTAGAGATAATTTTATTCCAATCATTATTATTTTTAAGAAGATTAAGTAATTTTGTATCTGGTGATCCTACAAAAACCTGATGATAATCCTTAGCATAATTATTGAATTCTATTTTTAGTTGAAACCATTTTCTAGAATCGTTATGTTCTTCGATAATTGATTTCATACTGGTTTGCAATTCTTTTTCATAAATTCTTGTATCTTCTACAGAATACTCTTTAATTATATCAAATAAATCCATATTAACTCCTATTTAACAGTAGTGAATTAATATTTGTATTTAAATATAATTGTTTTAAAGTTTAATTAGAAAATGTCTTTTGCAATGAAATTAACGTATTCTTTAGTGATATCTAAATGTTTATTATTTTTAGTTAAGTCCATCATTCTTAGATTAATTACACTTCTACCAGTCTTATAATTAGCTAATTCGACTAGATCTTCATTTTTTTTTGAGCGGTAAAGTGTATTTGTCCATTTATTATTTTCATGATCTTCATTTATCTTAATAAATTCAGGAAATTCTTCAAGAAATAGATTAAATTTGTTTTCGGAATTATCTAGTGAAATTTCAATACTATTAGTATTTTTATATGTAATTTGGATATCTTCATTTAACGTCATAACTTTCATTGATGGTGATATTTTACCTGAGTATCTTAATTTATTACCCATTTCTGATACTAAATGTCCTTTTACATTAACATCAATATCTGAAAAAATGCTTTTTATTTGTGTAGTGTAGATTGATTCATTTAAATCTGAAATTGCACGTGAAACCTTATATTGTTCTTCAATTTTGGATCTTGAATTAAATGCTAATAAATCTGAGTACTCTTTAGTTTCCGGATTTGTAGCTAGTAAACTTGCAGCTTGCTTGATATAACCATTTGCTGTTTCTAAATCATCAACGCCATTAAATTTATCATAATTACGTAGTTTAGCATTATCTTTAATAAGACCTTCAAATAAGAATTGTGTAGGTAAATCTAAGAGTAAAGTTTCTTCAATAGTACTTTGAATTTTAGTATATAAAGTTGAAAAGTTATATTTTTTAGCTTTTACTTTACTTGCTTCAATAATTATTTCACTTAGATTTTTTGTCATTTTATATCGATATTTTTTATTTTATTTAATATTTTTTGAAATTATAAAAGAATTAATCCCTAGGATTATATTCAATTAAATCATTACCAAAAGTTCTTATTTTATCTAGACCTTCTCTGAATGTTTCAATCTTCACTGAATGATCAAATCTATACAGATCTTCACTTGAATTTTTATTATCTTTGCTAAATGATTTATCAGTTTCAAATGTACTTTTGTAATCTGTAACTAATTGATTTAATTGTAATTTATCAAGTTTGTAGTGTGTAAATAGATTAATATCTTGTTCTCCTGGGATAAATGCAATTCTATGATATAGTTCTTCGGAAGGTGTTCCTAGTTCAATAATAACAATATTATTTGAAACTACCTTTGATCTCATACCTTCTACTCTTAGAGTTGTAGAAATATCTTCTGCAATATAATTATCTTGAATTTTACCTTTATCATGTTTTTCAAAATAATTTTCATAAAATGATATGAAATCTTCATTTGTAGGAGTATTATTATACGCTTTAAGACCATTTTTTAATCTTGATGGTAATTCCATGTTTGTAATATTTAATTTATTTACAATACCATTAAATGTCCATTCTTCTTGTCTTAATGGATTTTTCTTATTGTATTTGAATGCAATTTCATTTAGTGGTGATTTATTGCATTTAGAAATCTTTTCAGTAGCATATTTTTCAACAATTTTTATATCATTTTTTAGTTCTTCTTCTGATACAAAAATTGCTTCCATGTAACTATTTCCGATAGATGAATTTAGAATACTCTCTAATGTATCTGCAGTTTTTGCTAGACCATTTCCTATAAAATTAATTTCACTTTTCACAAAAGATGGGTAAATCTAGAAAATTAGAATTTTAAAGATATTTAGAATTTGATTTTGAAAAAAAGTAGAACAGCGATCATATTTTCCCTAACAACTAAGTACACATATGAACGTTGCTTGCTTAACTTCTGTGTTCGAAATGGGAACAGGTGTTACCAAGTAGCTATGGCCGTTCTAAGATGTGTGAATCGCGTTCTCTTTATATAGTTTTCTATTATGATATGATTAATTGTAAATTTTTTTCAAATCATTGTACAAATCATCAATTAATTTCTTATTTTCACCATCAATTTCGAATGATACTATATTGAATTCAGGATAATCTTCACCATATGATCCATATTTTCCTTGAGATAGAATGCTGTCTTTATATACGCTATTAATTTTAATAAGATTAGATAATTCATTATCTTCTAATGATGCACGAATATATACAGGATCTGAATCTTGTGAAAAATGCATGTTAAAGTCTCGAAATGTTTTAAATGTATCAGGCTTATATGATTGATTTTCAGTTTTAAATGTTAAAAAAGTATTAAATCCACCACTTAAATTTGTAATATAATTATGAATATTATGTTCTTTATCTTCAGAAATAACCTTTTCCATGTATTCAATTTTTATTTTATTTAGGAATTTATTATCACTAATTAAATTTTTAAGACCATTATCATAAGCTGGACCTTTCATTGAACTAATATCTGGTTCTATATTAATAGATTTTACCGAATTCTTTGCTATAACTATTCTATCAATTAAATCGGTTATACTTCTATCTGACATAAATTAAAGAATCGGATTTATATTTATAATTATTACTGTAATAAAAAAGAAAATTAATATTTGAGATTAGATCCCAAATATAGTATCAAATAAACGGTTTGCATTATTTGTTTCTTTAAAGTGTTTTTCTAATTGATATACTTTTTTAGCAGAGTCAATATCAAGATCTATTAACCCTTTATATCCATACTCAAAATTAATTTCCAAAAATGTGTAGTTTAACTTATTTTCAGATTCATTCCAAGTTGGAATTAAGTCAATAGCAATATTTTGTGGATTTTTATTTCTATTTTGTTTGATTTCTTGAGCATTCATATGATCTCTTCTATCAATTAAAATATTTTGAAGTTCAATTGATTTATCCTTAATATAATCTAAATCTAATGTAATTTGCTTATCTGCAGATGCTTGATCATAACCTCTGTTCATATACATACTTTTTAGAACAACTTCTGTAAGTTCACCTTTGCCTCCTAATGAGATATTTGCACTTACTGCATTTTCAGATACTTTCATATAATGAAAATATTGTGATTTATTTTTCGCTTGTTGAGTAATTACTCTTAATTCTGCTCTATTTGAATTATAAGTTTCATATTCAATTTCTTCTTCTAAAACAGGATGATGATATTGAGACAAAACAAATTCTAATTGAACTGAAGTTTTATTATTTTCATCCAATATTTTTTCTAAAGCATCTAATCTCTTAGAAAAAATAAACTTTTCATGAGCAACTATATTTGGCCTAGCTAGTCGTGTTGTAATGCTATTTTTTTCTTCTTCATATTCTGCATATCTTTCAGTAAAATCAGACATAACTTCTGTAAACTCTTCAGAGTCACTTTCAAATACGTATCCACTATCTGTGTGAGTCAATCTAATAATATTATGACCACCTCCACTATTTGCCTCTTTTAAGTATAAATTTTTATCATGATTTAGAATTTTAGCAGTTAAATTTGATAAATCATCTTTATTAAATCTATTATCATGTTTTGTTGCTAGTCTATGAATTTTATATTCATCATCTTTTAGATTATTCAAAAATTCGTTTAACTTTTCTTGAGGCTTAGTTGAGGATAGATTTGATATTATATGGTAAATTTCATCATTACCATCAATTGTTAATTGACCATTATCTACTTTAATTACAAAACCACTTCTTTCATTATGGCCATATATATGAGTATGAATTTCATTCATTTCCTCAATTTCTTTATCTGTATATTCATTTGAAAAAATATTCCCAAATACAAAATTATGTTTTCCTTTACTATTAAGAACATTAGTTATTTCATCAAATGGAAAGTTTACTTGATCATCCATTGAGATTTCAACAATTTTTTTATCAGGTAAATTTACTTTGTATAAATCTAATTGATTAGTTACTGGAAAAATATCATTATCTTTTACAATTGAATGAATCTTAGTTTTACCATATTCTTTAACTAAATGTAATTGATTACCAAAATTAAGAATACTTCTAATTATTGGATCATTGTATGGAGTTAAACCATCATTATCCATTTTAATATTTAATGCAGTTTCAATTTCATAGAATGTAGTATCATTATGTAAGTCTTCATCTACTAAATGTTCCATATGTTCAAAATGATATGAATAAAATTCATCAGTCTTATCGGTATACTTAGGCTTTGATGTTTTAACTAAGTACTCTAGTGAATAAGGGTAAGTGTTATCAAATAATTTATCGCTCATGTTTTGAAGAGTTTTGGATTTATTAAAAAAGCTTTCCAATATATTTTGGAGTATTAAAGCTTAATTTTGTAAAATTCACAAAGTATCGTCGGGATAGGTATTATATATTATTTTGACTCTATAATATATATGAATAATTCTAGGTCTATATCTAACATTGATAACTTCCCAAAATTTCAACAAAATGGGGAAAATCCTTGGTCAAATATTGTATATAATTCATACAATAATGCTAATGATTCAGTGAAGGATACTATTGCTAAAACTGGATGTGGTCCTGTAAGTTTAGCAATTCTAGTTTCTGGATTACTAAAAGACTTAGATGTAATTTCTAATGTTAAAAAAATTCTAAGATCTGAGGTTTTTGAATATAATTCTCAAAGATCAAATGAATATCATATTAAATTATTAAATGATGAATCAAATCAATTAACACCTGATGAAGCTATTGCAATGGCTACATTAACTAATAGTAAGCCTGATGGTATTGGTGTTGGTTCAGATGATGGTATTTTTTCTAATGTTGTTGAAAAATATTTTGTAGAACATTTGTCAGTTTCTGAAATTAAACCTACAGAACTCCTTAAAACACTAAAACAAGGTCATGTTGTTGTTGCACATTCTAATGCAGTTGATCGTGGAACTGAGAAGCAAAGAAATAGCTTCTTTACACGATGTGGGCATTATTTTGCAATCGTTGGTATGGAAATTATTGAAGGTAAACCTTATGTTGTTGTAAATGACCCTGATGAAGAAATCTATGATAATGAATATTTTGAAGAAGGAGATTTAGTTCTTAACAATAGATATAGATTAGATTCTGTTATTCATCCACTTAAGGGTTCATGTGATAAGTTTTGGATTATTTCTAAAAAATAAGATTTTGATCTAGTATACTAGTAGATCATTCAATGTTTGAGTTTTGATTATCTTTTTACAACCAAAGAATACTGCTGGATGACATTCTACCGATTCTTTAACCTTATCATATGAACTATAGAATTCACCAAATAACTCTGTAAATAATTTATTATTTTCTAAGATCTTTCTATATCCTTTTCTCGGAATATCATTAAATTTTTTAATTTTATATTTTGAGTGTATGAAGTGTTTTTTATTATAGGCTTCTATTATTATATTTGATTTTTGAACTAGCATATTTTCTAATTCATTTTTTGAAGATTCTTCATTTAGAGTTGAATCTAAAACAATTTCTTTTATTGAATTATATTTTAATTCTTCAGAAGTTGAATTCCTTTTTTTAGTTAAATATTCTAATATACTCATTTTAAGACCTAAATTAGGTATGTTATAGAATTATATAAGTGTTATGAATATTTATTGATATCAAATATTTTGAATAAAAATAAAATTAGTTCTTTAGATTTAAAGTAGAATTTGTTTTTTTGAAAAAAAGTAGAACAGCGATCATATTTTCCCTAACAACTAAGTACACATATGAACGTTGCTTGCTTAACTTCTGTGTTCGAAATGGGAACAGGTGTTACCAAGTAGCTATGGCCGTTCTAATATGTAGGAATTCTATCCTCTTTATATAGTTTACTATTAGGTTGTGTAAAATAAATAAAATAGTGTAAAAAAGAAAATTAAAATGATTTATTTATCATATTTTGTTGTTACAAAATCAGATGTCCCTAGAATTTTTGATAAACCTGAAGAATATATTGTTTGATCATTTAAATCTATATCAATATCAATTTTATCGTCAGAATCTTTAATTATGCAGTTATATAATTTATCTGATTTATCAATTTTAAAATCAACTTCCATTATATACTCTAAAATATCATTTTCTTTTGCATATTTTTCAACTGATTTATTAAAAACATTATGAAAACTTCTAGATATTGATCTAAATTCTTTAGTTTGTTCGTCATCAATTATTTCAATAAAATGATCTGAAGTCTTTTGTCCTAAATAGTTTCTCATTAGTGTTCCAATTGAATCTGTATATAATCCTTCAACAAATAACTTCTTTATTTGTAATGATAAATCTTTTTCAAATAAATGTGGTGATTCTACCAGATGATTATCTTTGTGAACTGTTTCATCATACTCTAATTTATTGTCAATAATTTTACCAATTGTACACCTATATGAAATTAATTCTACATGTAGATATTTACCAAATAAGTCTCTAAAATCAGATTGTGATAATAAACCATTTAGTTTTACTAATGATGTATTTGACTTCTCATCATATGTTTGATTGATAGAAATTAGACTGTTATCGCTTGATTTTAGCTGGAATTCAAAAAAAATTTTACCATTATCACTAGTTTCTTTATGAAATTCTGAATCCAGTAATAAATTTTCTAAATTAGAAATATAATTAGTTTTCTCGTCATTAATTATTTTAAAAACTTCTTCCCCTGTTGCCATATATATCGCATTTAATTATGTTATTTAAAGTTTATTATTTTTAATAATCTCGACCATAGAAGAAGTCATGAATATCCATTGAAGTATAATTATCATTACCAAATATTTTTGATATTTTAGCAGAATTTAATGTTTGATTCTTCATATATAGTTGAAGACCAATATTTCCACTTGAATAATTTGCTTCAGCTTTGTATTCAATGCCATTACTATCGTCATTTAATTCTAAGTCTAGTGTAATACGAAAACCTTGTAATTCATTATTTACCATAAGAACATCATTTACGAATTGTTCTATTGTGTTAATTTCAGATTCGATAATATGATCTTTTTTATCATTTCCTATATCATATGAACTAAGAAGAGTAGTATTATCTGGTGTATAATTAATATTATCAGAAACTGTAACAATTCCTGATGCTTTTTTAATATCTGCATAATCGTCGAATAATTGTATAAAATCAGAAACTGAAAATATTCCATCAATATAAACATTAAAATTATTTTTTTTATCAGCTTGATCAATCATAACGTAAGAATTATTATTGCTTTTCATAGCAAATTTAAAACTTTTATCATATTTGTTTTCAGGTTGTCTAATTTCATCATAATCTAGCATTTCTTCTAATTTTTTCTAAACTTTCTGGTTTTGAGTCAATTAGATTGAATATTTCTTTTCCAGTTGCCATAATATCACATTTAATTATTTTAAGTTATATTTTTTTGAAACATATGGAACAACTTCAAATGATTCATTTCCAAAAATTGACCTAAGTGAAGTAGTTCTTAATTTTCTTCCATCTAATTTAACATTAAGATATATTTGATTACCTTTCTTTTTTATTTCACCTGGGTATGTTTCAGAATTATTAGTGAATTTTTTAAAATTGCAAGGAATATTTATTTCACTTACATCATTAGATAAATTACTCATACCATAATTATACATATCTAATATTGATTTGTTTTTGGAGTAAGTATTATTATTTTCAACAAAATCATGTAATTTAATCGCTTCATGTAATGTAGAATCATTTATGCAATGAGCATCTATAGTAATAGGCTTTCTTGATTTTTGATTACCTAATTTATATGTAGATTTTTTAGGTATAGCTTCAAGATATTTAGAAAAGATTTTCTCATAGTCTACTGGAGATATATTCCCATTGATTTCAACTCTTGAAGTTTTAGTATTGTCTTCAAATTCACAAATTGAAATGTAAGAATTATTTTTTGTTTTTAATGCAAAACCAATGCAATTACCATCTAATTGTGCTGATGCATAAAGTTCACTTGATAATAGTTTTTTGTTAAGACCTTTGTATGTTTCCATAAAGCCATATTCGTTATCAATAATATCAAATAATTCATTACTATCAATCATATTATCACTCGATAGTGATTATTATATAAACTTTTTGTTTTGGAATATTAATTTACTAGTTAAAAAATAAAATTTGAATTAAAAATCAAATAAACCTTTTTGACTCTTAGCTTCATTAACTTTCTTCCAAGTAGCCCAAGTTTTTCTAAAAATAGGGTATTTATCGAAGTTATCTTGAATAAATGCACGAGTTTTTGGGTCTGATGGATAACCTGAACCAAAGTCAATATTATACTTCTTTTTTAATTTTTCAATTTCACGATCACGTGTAACTTTTGCTAAGATTGATGCAGCACCTACAATCATATAATTAAGATCAGCTTTATGCTCAGCAACTACTTCAACAGTAGGAATATTAATTTTCTTAGTTACATCAGCTTGAAATTTAACTTGATTAATTGAAGGACAATCCATAATGGCCTTAGAAAGTACAAAATCGCCCTTGTTAGCTGATTTAACTAGTGATGCCATAGTATTTAGTTCTAATAAATTTAAGTTTAAATCAGGACTATTTAGAGCACCATCAATTTTATCATTAGAAATAATTTTAATTTTGTAGAATTCAACAATTTCTTTTACTTTATCAAATAATTCATCACGCCTTTTTGGAGCAATTAATTTAGAATCTTTGATGTCAAGTTCTTTTAATTGTTTTAGCTGATCTTCGTTTGCAGCAACTATTGCCATAACTAATGGACCAATTACTGGACCTCGACCTGCTTCATCTACACCACTTACATACATAAGAAAAATAAAAGTTTATCCATATATAATATTATGGATTATTTTTTAGGATGATATGCTAAAACACTAGTTCTAATAATATCTTCAAATTCCATGCATCCATGTTGATGATTATACATATCAGTATTATTATATACTAATTCTACGATATTTGAGTCCGGAGTTAAAAGTGCTTCTGATGCAATTTCTGTAACATGATGTATTCCAATATCATAAATATTATTCTTATTTAGTTTTTGAATTAAAGTACTTTTATCAGGAGCAACAGCTGTAATTTTTTCAATTTTTGATAATTTTTCATCAATATTATTTGCTACATCAACTTGGTATAAATTAATTCCAAATTTTACTAGTGAATTGTCTAAATATTGTGACAATTCTTTCATATCTCTATTTTCATAAGTCATCTGCCGAAGAATTAAGAACCCCTTTATAAGCTTAATGCTTTTTAACAAGAAATTAATTGTAATTGTAGGTTAATTGGTAATTATTCTATGTTTAAATTAAACATAATTTATTAGAAAAAGTAAAATAATAAGAATAATAATATTCCTATTTTTTAATTGGATAAACTAAAAACATGTTATCAATTGTGTTGTCAATTCCTGTTTTATCAAAACCACGTTCATTATTATCGTATAAAATTGAATATGTTAAATCTGTTAAAACATCATAGCTTTTTTGTACAATTTGACAACTTGTTAAACCTTCTAATCCTAAAAGTTCAGTTAGTGGTTTAACTACTTGATCTTTATTATAACCTAAAATTGTTACATCTTCTAAATTTGTAATATTACTATTATTAATCAAATCTGTATTAATTTGATATATACCTAAATTTTTATCCATTATACTTATTTTTAGGCTCTCAATTTTTTTTTCATTATTTCTCTCGTATGTCATAATATAGAGAGATTTTGGTTGTTTTATAAGACTTCTCCATAAATTTTAAGGTTATTTTACATTTTATTGAATTTTAACGAATAAATAAAAATTTGAGAAAAGTCAAATTTTGGCGAAAAGTATATTAATGCGTCCAGCTTAGAGAGTGTTATGACTGATAATCCTGAAAAATGTGTTTATATTATTTGCGCGCATTCTGATGATCAAACATTAGGTGTTGCAGGTACAACTGCAAAATATGCTAAGCAAGGAATTAAGGTATATACAATTATTATGTCATATGGTGAATTCTCTCATCCCTTAATGCAAGAAAAAGTTACAACTAAAGTTAGAGTAAAAGAAGCTCAAGCTGCTGATAAAGTTGTAAATGGTGCTGGAGTTATGTTTTTAGGATTAAAAGAACAAAATTTCATTAAAGATGCAAAGGAAAAAAGAGTTATTCCAAAATTAAAAAAATTATTAGATGAAAAAAAACCATTGAAAATTTTTACTCATTCTATCAGTGATCCACATGGAGATCATAAAGAGACATTAGAATTTGTTAAAATGATTGTTAGAAAAATGGATTATAAACCTAATGTATATTCTTTTTCTATTTGGAATCCAATGACTCTAAAGAAAAGAAATAGTCCTAAATTAATTATTGATATTTCTGATACTGTTAAATTAAAAATTAAATCATTATTATGCTTTAAATCACAAAAGATTTCTATTTATCAATTACTACCTGCAACATTAGTTAAGAATTTTGTAGCAGGATACAAACATAGTATGCTTTTTGCAGAAGAATTTTATAAGGTTGACATAAATGATTCGAAGAAGAAGAAAAAAATCAAATTCAAGTAAATCAGGAAAAGTTAAGCTATTAATAGCAACTGATTCTTATCTACCTAGATGGGACGGTGTAGCTAGATTTCTTATTAATATAATTCCTAAACTTACTGACAAATTCGAAATTACTGTTGTCGCACCTAAATATGAAGGAAGCTATGAACCAATTCCTGGTATTAAAGAAGTTAAAGTTAATTTAATGAAATTCGGTTTTGGTGATTATACTTTTGCAGATGTTGAAAAAAGAAAATTTTCTAAAATTATTAAACAACAGGATGTAATTTGGACTCAAACTATTGGACCTATTGGTAAACATGCAATTGAGCTTGGAAAACATCATAAGAAAAAAATTGTTTCATATATTCATTCTATTGAATGGGAACTTGCATCAAGATCCCTTAATAATTATCCTATTGTAAAAGATATTGCATATCACATTGTATTGCGGTACGCAAGAAAACTATACAAAAAGGCAAATCTTCTAATGGTACCATCTGGTGCTACTGGTGATATTTTTGATTGGAAACATATTACTACAGAAAAAGTAATCTTACCTTTAGGAATTGATACTAAAATGTTCAAACCAACTAAAGATAAAGATGCAATTAGATATAAATTAGGTTTAAAAAAATCTGATATTATTATTGGCTTTGTTGGAAGAATCGCGCACGAGAAAAATTTACAAACATTAGTTCGTGCATATATTAGAATTAAAGAAAAATATCCTAATCTTAAACTAATTATTGTTGGTGATGGAGTTTCCGAACTTAAATCTAAATTTGCAAGAGTTAAGGGAGTTATCTTAACTGGATCAAAGCAAAATGTTAATGAGTATTTACAGGCATTTGACATGTATGTAATCCCTTCATTAACTGAAACAACATCACTTAGTACTTTAGAAGCGATGGCATCAGGTGTACCTGTTATTGTAACTCCTGTTGGTGATATGAGATATTATATTCAAAATGAAGTTAATGGTCTTAAATTTAAAAAGGAAGATTCATATGATTTATCATTAAAATTAATTAAATTAATTGAAGATGAAAAATTAAGAAAAAAATTAGCTGTAAATGGATATAAGACTGTTATTGCAAAATACTCTTGGGAAAGTACTGCTAAAGAAATGATTAAAGTTTTGGAAGAATTTTCTAAAAGGTAATATATAATCTAAATCTTTATATATGATTATTTGTTGTCTAATCCAAAATGAATTATAAAAAAATATTCTTGGAAAAGGATTTATCTACTGACCCTGTTTATTCTTTCTTAAGTGTTTTAGATAAACATATTGATAATTATCATGAAAAACAACTTTATGATGCGCTTGGTTTAGATATAGGTGATAAAGAATTATCAGATTATATTTCTAAAATTTCAATTGATACATCTCTTAAAAAACTTCATGTGGAAGGCTTAAAAATTTCTTTAGATGAAAGATCTAATTGTATTTGCACTCCGGAAGGCCTTATTAAAATGAATTATTTAGGTTATGATGAATTGAAAGAATTGTCTACTAAGGATGATAAATATGTTACTGAATTTATTGAAAATAGATTAGATGGTATCAAATATTTATAATTACTTTTTCTTTTTAATTTTATTAATATGTTTATTTATTTGATCATATGATTTTGATGCACGTTTATTATTTCTTTCTAAATTTTTATTTATTGAATTAAGTGATGTAATACTTTCATTAATTGATGAATTATTTTTTCTTTGTGATCTTTTAATTTGAGGTTTATTTTCTGAATCGTAATTTTTCAAAATGAAATTAAAGCCATAGATAATTGAAACTAAAAATACAAATAGGAATGTCATTATAAGAATTTCCTGAGTTTTTGAATAATTTAATTTAATATCTTTAATTTTTGAATTAACAATAAAATTATCATCATATACAAATATTAAATCGCCATGTCTAACATTTACTTGTAATCTATAATTACCATCATCAAATTCATTATTAAGTGCAATTTCTTTTTGATTTCTATAGGATTTTGCTAGTACTATTTTTTCAAATGAACTGTATAATACTGCATGATCTTCATTAATTATATGATAAGTTATTAGTGTATTTTCATCAATTATTTTATATGCATTTAATTCAAAATCAAATTTAATACTACTAGTAGGATTGAATTCTTTTGATAATGATTTAATATTTAGTTTACCATCAAGTATTTTTTTATCATGTTCAACATCTAAAACAATATCATAATTTTTCTTTATTCCACCATAGTCTACAACAAGGTTACCATTAAATTCGCCAGTTCTTTTGAAAATAGTATCAAGTGATAATTTTTCTGAAGATCCTCGTTTCAAAATAATAGTTTTATTTTCAATAGTCTCATTTGTAACATCATCATATAATGTAACTATTACTTCAGTATCATTTTCATTAATATTTTCAATATCTAAAGTAATTTGATTTACTTCATTGATTAAAACTGATTCATCAACTTCTTCAAGTTCAACAGTAAATGTTTCAACTTCTAAGTCTTTAACAACTTCTTCAATCTTTTCTTCCACTTCTTCTTCAACAACAGTCGGTTTATATGAAGAACCACCGCCTCCTCCTCCGGAGGATCCACCAGATTGTTGTGCAGCTTCATGATATTGTAGGTATTTACTTACTATAGATTGATTATTACCAGCATTATCGTGGCTTTGATATCTTAGATAATAATCTCCAAATGTGTTTACAATGATCGGTGTGGTGTAATTCACATTTGGAGTACAAGTGTTATCTGAGTCTATGCAATAGTTTGTAAAGTTGATACCACTATCAGTATCTATTTCTGTTAAAGTAACTGTGATAGGACTATTTTGGACTCCTATAGGTGTATTATCTGTAGTTGTTGGATTAATTAAATCAATTTGAATTAATTTTGAATTAATTGATTCTAAATTACCTTGAGTATCATTACTCTGATATCTTAAATAATATTCACCAGTAGTTGAGAATATAAGATTAGTTCCAGTTATATTAGGTAAACATGAATTATTTGTATCTATACAATATAGAGTTGTATCAATTAAGCTATCAACATCAGTTGCATTTAATGTAATATTCATTAATGTGTTATTCCATCCTAATAATGCATTATCTACAGTTGTTGGCGGAGTTGTATCATTATTTAATCCACCATCAATAATAATCCATGAATTTGAAGATATAAGATTATTTCTTGCGACTTCACCAAATGGATAATATCTATTATCAGGCGCATCTAGAATAATATTAGGTTGAACAACTTGATTATTCCAACCTATTAATGTTTTTGTATAATTATCATCTGAAATTCCAGAGTAATTAAACATTTCACTCATATTAACAACATTAGAAATATCTAGTGAACCTAAATTCTGATCATATGCAGATGCATTATGAAACATTCTAAACATATTTGTTACAGATGATGTGTCTAATGATGTTATATCTTGATTGAATGCTTGAGCTTCCCAAAACATAAATGATGTGTCAGTTACTGAAGATAAATTCCAATTATCAATAGGTTGATTAAATTTTTCTGTAAATCTAAACATGTGATCCATATTAGTAACTGATGATGTATCCCATGAGCTTAAATCAAAATTAAATAATTCATTATTTGAAAACATACCTTGCAGACTATTTACATTAGAAATATTCCATGAACCAATATCTGAATTAAATTTATTAGCTGCAGCAAACATCCATTCCATATTTATTGCACTTGAAGTGTTCCAATTACTTAAATCAGAAGTAAAATTTTCTGCAGAGTTAAACATACTTTCAAAATCTCGAACTTTACCTACATCCCAAGTACCAATTGATTGATTAAATGGAGTAAGAACAAACATATTAGCCATAGTTTCTATATTTGATGTATCCCAATTATTCATAGGTTGATTGTATGAATTAGCATGATAGAACATTAAAGATGTATCTACTACTGAACTTGTATTCCAATTGCTTAATGATTGATTAAATTCATCATTAAACCCAAACATCCATGATATATTTGTTACACTTGATGTATTCCAATTTCCAATATCTTGGTTAAATGGAGTTCCATAAAACATTCCATAAAAATTATTTGCACTTTCTGTATTCCAATTTCCAATATTTTGATTGAATGGTGTATTGATAAAAGTCAGATAAAAACTTGTTACTGAT
>PPCM01000600.1_pt1 | contig 27145 bp, 18 predicted proteins | sample 1555541 | NCBI WGS metagenome assembly PPCM01 (sample SAMN05284479, study PRJNA326546) | Marine sediment metagenome, whole genome shotgun sequencing project. | isolation source: marine sediment | place: Germany: Wadden Sea | collected 2012-09-05 | reverse complement strand
GCCAGCAAGGGAACGACCTGATTCGGGTTATGATCGCAAAATTCCGGTGTATTCAGAACCTTGATGATCTGATCCTTTTCCGATTCGTTAAGCTTGTTCGCTGGGGCCGCACGGGAGCCTTTCCGGCGATCCACAAGGCCGTCAAGTTCCCAGCGCTGCACCGTACGCAGGGTTAATCCTAATTCCTCACAAGCCTTGGATTTACGAGCGCCGGCATCACAAGCCTCACGGATCAGACCCAACGCCTGTTTGCGATTGTCCTCGCTGTTCAATCGTCCTCGGGCTCCCCCCAGATTGATTGGGCTTTTTTTTTAAGGACAAGCAGGGCCGCTGTCTCAGCAAGGGCCTTCTCTTTGCGGGTCAGCTCTTTTTTCAATTGTTTGATTTCCTGGCGAAGGAGCCGCTCCTCGTCACGTTTTTTATCCTTTGGTTTCGGTGAAGTGCCCGTAACTGCATCCTTTTTCCACTGTTCGAGATGGTGGGTATGAAGACCGTTTTTACGGCACCAGGCAGCCTTTTCTTCATCCGCCATCTGGCAGGTTTCCATCAAGGCTGCAAAACGTTCTTCAGCTGTCCAATCCCGGGGGCGTTTTTCTTTTTTGGGCACGTTCGTAACTCCGGATTCACGATGTAATCGCAACCAACGTTGTATCGATGAGAGACCGACACCGGTCTCTTCGGCAATCTCCCGTCGGGTTTTGTTTGATGTTAATACCATCTGTACGATAGCCTCTGCCTTCTCAGACGAGTAGCCCATATATGTCACCTCAGGCCCCCTTATTCAACGTAATTGTTGGAGGCGACATCTATCCTGACACAGGGGGATAATGCCCTGTACTGTGAAACAGTTCACTTTCGGTTGAACTCGATCTTCATTCGAAACTGAACAATAAAGGACATGCCGCTGTAGTTTCTCAAGTTGTATCATTCATTTTACAAGTGTCGATTTAATAAAAAAAGCATAAACAGGCTGCTATTACAATCCTTTTCGTAGTATATGTGTTATCTTGATTTGAAGTAGGTAAAACTACTTGTTGTATAAAACGTAAAAATACTTGTTTGTCTGCTTGTTTATGACATCTTGGTAAACGCAGTAGGGAAATATGTACTTGGAGGGTGTAGGCTTTACAATAAACAGTTAATTTGAGCAATCTACCAATATGGGATGGGATTTTTATTGATCTGAATGCTATTTAGTTTAACCCGCCAGGTTTAGTTGGGTTTATATATAGAGAGGAGAATGGCATTCCAGGGGGCGGGATTTTTAGTCGAGAATCATCTCCCCGAACAACACTTCGTCTGTTACGTCATAATCCATCGATTATTTCGCCTACGACGCGGGCTTGATCATATCATCGGCCGACCTGGTTTCGCCAGGATGCACTCAGCCCCATATAACATTTGATTAAGGGCGTTAATATAGAGAGGGCGGCCAATGTATCGATTTAAATGACGGATCTTGTGTATAAATCAGCTCCATTGGCGAGGTGATGCTGCCCCCCCCCCGGACCTGATCATGGCGGACGGAGAGTTGTTCCTATAACTCGAACATGCAGCCCCGCGCCGTGAAACGAACGAATGGCGTTACCTTGCTTACGGGCGTAATTATCCGCTTCGCCTTGCCGACTACCTGGGCAGCAGGTTAAAAAGGATATCGTTCTCAAGATAGATCTGTTCAAGATGCTCCTGATGCTTTTTAAGGTCGTCGCCCTTCCTGCTCGCCAGCTCCTGAACGAGATACTGGATGATGCACATCATGTTCGATACGGAGCCGATATAGGGGATGCTCCTTGTGGGCACCACCAGTGAAAGGTCCGCGAACTGGATCACCGGGGAAATATTGCTGTCCGTAACAACAAGGAGGGTGTGGCCCAGGCGTTTGGCCATCTTGCTCAGGCGGATGAGCTCGTTGGGGTATCTTGTGGTGGCAAAGAGGACCACGAGGCTGTTTTCCGGGGCGTTGGAAAGAACGTCCATGGTAACGCTGTCGCTGCCCTTTAGCACCTGGACGCCCTTTCTGATCTTCATCACGGACCAGCCGAGGTAATAGGCAAAGGTGTATGAGAGCCGGGAGCCGGTGATATAGACTGAAGGATTTTCTATCAAATGATCCACGAACCGGTTCATTTTTTCGAGATCCACGGTTTCATACATAAACTTCAGGTTGTTGATCTCCTCCAGCACCCCCCGGTGAAGCCGGTCCAGCCCGGCCCCCTCGCTCTCCTTCATGTCCGCCCTGTCGGGCAGGCTCATCCCAGTGTTCACGAAATCCTTGAGCGCCTGCTGAAAGTCGCTGTACCCCTTGAATCCGAGGGCGGCAACAAACCGGACCACCGTGGCCTCGCTGACCCCGGAGTTTTCAGAAAGCTCCTTGGTGGTCATAAAGACCGCCTTGTTGGGGTGCTGCATGATGTACTTGCCCAGGACCCGGGCCTTTGGGGACAGGCTGTCCAGCTTGTTTGCGATATCGTTTATTACAGGATGTGATGCGGTGTCGTTCATCGGGGTATTGCCTCCACGCCGTATTATATCGGAATTCGCAGGATTTGCCGCGTTCCGTAATTATCATCTCTTTCCAGCTACTTAATTCAATCCGGTGAAATTGTCAAATTTATATGAAATGAAAAGTATCATTTAGGAATATTATTCTTGACATGATATCTTTCAAGGCGTAGTGGTGAATCATGACGAGGCGGCAGTTCAATATCAATGCTCATAAAAACGAGAAGGCCAATGATGTTTAAACAAAAGCCCATGTGGGGGAAGAAAACCAAGCTTAAATCAAGTTACGACGTGGTGATCATCGGCGGTGGACTTCACAGTCTGGCCACTGCTTACTACCTTGCAAAGGAACACGGCATCACCGATATTGCGATCATTGAGAAAAACTTTATCGGTTTTGGCGGGGCAGGGAGGAATACCGCCATTGTCCGCGCCAACCAGCGGACCCAGCATAACGTTCCCCTTTACAAGGAAGCCCTTGATCTCTGGCCGGTTCTGACAAAGGAGCTGGATTACAACCTGATGTTCAACAACTGCGGCAACCTGAACCTCATGCACAGCGAAGCGGCCATGAAGGCGGCCCGCATGACCATCGCAACGGCCCAGTTCCACGGGGTGGAAAGTCACCTCATCGATGCAAAAGAGGCCAAGGAGTTGGTTCCCGCGCTCAATATCTCCGAGGACATCACCTTTCCCATCCACGGGGCCATGTACCATCCTCCGGGGGGCATCGTGCGCCACGACGCGGTGGTATGGGGCCTTGCAAAGGGGGCCGCAAAATACGGCGTTGAAATTCACCAGCAGACCGAGGCCCTTGATGTTGAAACAAATAACGGCAAGGTAACGGCTGTCTGCACCTCACGCGGCAAGATCAATACCAAGCAGGTCCTGATCTCGGCGGGCGGTTACTCCGCCGGCCTGATCCACGAGATGCTGGGGATCAAGCTGCCCATCAGCGTGCTCACCATCCAGGCCATGGTCACCCAGCCCCTGAAGCCCCTTCTCGATCACGTGGTTTCCTCGGGCGCGTACCATGCCTACGCAAACCAGACCTTAAAGGGAGAGATCGCCACCGGCGCCCACATGGACCCCTGGCCCAACTACACCTCCCAGAACACCGCCTACTACATCAAGCACCAGGCCGAGGCCCTTTCGGAATTCCTGCCCTGCCTGAGGGGCGTCCGCTTTATGAGGATCTGGGGCGGCCTCGCCGATATGACCCCCGACATGGCGCCGATCATGGACGGCAACAACCAGATCGAAGGGTTCTTCATGGACTGCGGATGGGGATATTTCGGATTCAAGTCCTGCTCCGCCGTTGGAAAATACATGGCCGAATTTATGGCGACGAACACCTGCCCGGATATCCTGAAGCCCTTTGCCCTGAAGCGGTACCAGGAGCACAGGCTAATGGGGGAGACGGCGGCGCTGATGAGCTACAGCCCCGACAACTAAAGGCCCGGCCCGATCGGTTTAAATTCAATTTTTTGAGGAGCAAGAAAGATGGCTTTAACCATAACATGTCCTGTGTGCGGAAAAAGAAACGGATATGAGTTCAGATACGGCGGTGAGGAAAAGGGGCCCAGGCCCGAGGAGGAGGGGATGACCCCCGAGTCCTGGTGCGATTATGTGCATATGAACAAATGTGTTGCCGGGGTGCAGGAGGAGTGGTGGTTTCACAGGGACGGATGCGGCTCGTGGTTTACCATTCACCGGGATACCGTGACAAACCTTGAAGTGGAAAAAGTGGAGGCGGGAAAATGATGAACAGGTTTAACCATCTGTCCACCCTGAGGATAGAGTCGGGCCAAAACATTCCTTTCACCTACAAAGGAAAAGAGTATTACGGCGTAAAAGGGGATACGATCGCGACCGCTCTTTTTGCCAACGGGGTCAGAATCTTCGCAAGGAGCCTGAAATACCACAGGCCGAGGGGGCTCTACAGCCTGGACGGGGAGTGCAGCAACACCTGCATGGAGGTGGACGGCATCCCCAACGTGCGCTGCGAGAACACCCTCCTTAAAAGCGGCATGGTGATCAAGGAGCAGAATGTCGTGGGCTCGGCAGAAAATGACATGATGTCTTTCATCGATAAATGCGACCGGATGATGCCGGCCGGTTTCTATTACGACACCATGCACAAGCCCGCCGCGATCTGGCCCGTTGCCATGAAGCAGATCAGGAAGGCGGCAGGCCTCGGAACCCTTGCCCCGGACTTCGAGATGCCCGGCATCTACGATGAAATTTTCCCCACTACCGACCTCTGCGTCATCGGCGGCGGCCCCGCCGGCATGAACGCCGCCGTCGCGGCAGCGGACAAGGGACTCCGGGTGATCCTTATGGAGGCAAGGCCCGTTCTCGGCGGATTCTACGAGTACCGCTCAAGGGATTATAAGGAGGGGCAGACCTTTAACGAGCGGGCAAAAGAGCTTGCCGAGCAGGTTTATGAAAGAAAAAATATCAGGGTCTTCACCCACACCGCAATGGTGGGCGCCTACAACAACAACCTGATCACCGGTTTCCAGATCGGCGGGGATGACGACTGCTTTGACCAGCGCTACCTGGAGATCCGCGCAAACTCCGCGGTTGTGGCGGCCGGCTGCATCGAAAGGCCCCTGATCTTCGACAATAATGAAAGGCCGGGCGTCATGCAGGTCGCCTGCGCCCTGCGCCTTGCCAACACCTACGGCCTCCTTGGCGGCGACAGGGCCGTGTTCAGCGTGGGCCACGACCTGGGGCTCGAAGCTGCCGTGACCCTCCACGACCTGGGAATGAAGATCGCCTGCGTGGCCGATATCCGCGAGGACGGCCAGGACAAGGAGCTGGTGCTGGCGCTCCTCAAGAGAAAGATCCGGCTCCTCAAGGGCTGGGTTGCGCAAGCGGCACACGGCAAGAAAAAGGTGGACAAGGTCACCGTGGCAACGGTGGACGGCACGATCACAAGGGAGTTTAACTGTGATCTCCTGGTGGCGTCGGCGGGCCTTACGCCGGTGAGCGGCGCCGTGACCCTTGCCCAGGGAAAGCTCAAGTACGACGATCACACGGGTTATTTCCTGCCCTCCGAAATGCCCGAAAAGATGCATGCGGCAGGCAGGATGCTGGGCCTGGACGACGCACTTGCCCTGGAAGCTTCGGGAACGCTTGCCGGCCTGAAAGCCGCGATGGACAGGGGGGCCTGCGACGCCTCCGAAATCGAAGCCGCCGAAACGGCCCTGGCAAAGCTTCCGGGACCCGCCCGGGGCACAAAGCTCGTGACCGCGCCCGTTGCGGGAAGAAAGAGCTTTATCTGCTTTGACGAGGACACCACCATCAAGAACATCAAGCAGGCCATCGAAAAGGGGTTCGATGTGCCCGAGCTGATCAAGCGCTTCACCTCCGCCGGAACAGGCCCCGGCCAGGGGGGCATCCCCGGGCATAACCTGCCCCTCTTCGTGGCAAAGTATCAGGCGCTCTCCGATATTTCCATAAGGCCCACCACCGTAAGGCCCCCCCTGGTGCCGACCCTTCTGGCCACCTATGCGGGGCGCAACCACACCATGTTCAAGAAGACCCCCATGCACGAGATGCAGAAGAAGGACGGGGGGATTTTCAGGAATATCGGTGTCTGGCAGCGGGCAAGGTACTTCTCGGACGATCTCTCCTGCAAGGCGGAGATCGAGAACGTGCGAAACAACGTGGGCCTTTTGGACGGCTCCACCCTCGGCAAGTTCAGGATTCACGGACCCGACGCCCTCAAGGCGCTCCAGCGGGTCTATGTCTCGGATATGTCCAAGGTGAAAGAGGGCAGGGTGAAATACTCCGCCATGTGCAACGACGACGGCTGCGTGATCGACGACGGCGTCGTGGTAAAGGAGGGGGAGAACGATTACTATTTCACCACCTCCTCCGGCAGAGCCGGCCAGACCGTGGAGTGGATCAGGTACCATACCCGCTACGACAACTGGGATTTCAACCTTGTGAACCTCACCGATTCCCTGGGCGTCGTCAACCTCTCCGGCCCCAATGCAAGAAAGGTGCTGGAAAAGATCGTTGACGAGGATGTGAGCAACGAGGGCTTCGGCTTTTCCGTGTACAAGACCTTTATGATCGCGGATACGGTTCCGGTCCGGGCCATGCGCCTCGGGTTCGTGGGGGAACTCTCCTATGAGCTCCATGTACCCGCATCCTATATGAAGGCCGTGTGGAACATGCTGAAGGAGGCCGGAAAGGAGTTCGGCATCCAGAACTTCGGCGTGGAAGCCCAGAACGTTCTTCGCATGGAGAAATGCCATATCATCCTGGGCCAGGAGTCCGAGCAGCGCACGAACCTCCTCGACGTGGGCCTTGGTTTCCTTTGGGACCGCACCAAGAGGGATGCCAAAACAGTCGGCGCCGTTGCCCTGAGGCAGGCCGAACACGACACGGATCGCCTGAAACTCGTGGGCTTCAAGATGGAAAACGGCGGGCGGGCGCCAAGGGACGGCTCCCTTGTGGTGGACCACAGGGTCCGGGGATATGTCGCAACGGCAAGGGACAGTTTCTCCCTCGGCGAGGCCGTGGGCATGGCCCTGGTGGAATCGAAGTACGCAAAGGTCGGTTCCAGGCTCGAAATCTTCGAAGATGAGTGCGGCGACGACCGGATCTACGGCGAGGTCGTGAAGATGCCGTTTTACGATCCTTCCGGCAAACGGATGAAAATTTAAGGACATGATCATGAAAGAGATAGAGAGATATTCACCGGTTTCGTTTAAGGCCACTCCGTTGCGCCACGAAAAAAGAGACAACTGGAACGTGGTCCTGGAGTACAAGGAGGAAAAAGAGGGGCCATTCCTCGTGGACCTCTGCCACAGGACAAGGCTCGATTTTCAGGATTCGGATCTAACTGCAAATGCCCCCTCGGGTATTACCGTGCCCGAAAAATTCGGGCAATCCGTTTTCGCGGACGGCTTTCTGGTCAACCGCATGAACCGGACCCAGGTTTCCATCTGGCATCTGGCCGGAGACAAGCCTGAAATGTCGGAGGCTGTGGGCGTAACGGATGTTACCGAGGCCACTGTGTTTCTGGCCCTGATCGGGGACAAGGCATTTGAAATCTGCGAGAAACTCTCCGCCCTTGATTTTCAGGACCCGCAAAAGGAAACCCCCTTTCTCCTCCAGGGGCCATTTTCCCATGTGCCCTGCCAGATCACGACCCTCTGCCGTGACGGGGAAAAATCCGGTGTTCTCCTGACCTGTTCCAGGGGATATGCCGAGGATATGGTCCATGCCGTGATGGAGGCGGGAGAAGAGTTCTCCCTCAGGCCCGCCGGAGAAGAGCGGTTCACCGCGTGGTTGAGCAGCCTGTAGACCCCATAGTCTTATTATGGATAAGGCGCCCCGTTTAATAGCGGAGCGCCTTTTTTTCGATCCGGTTCATCCATTTTTATTTAATGCCATGACCCAAATTATTTACGAGAAACCACAAAAGGATGGCACTTTCACTGGTACCTGCCAACTTTGTCATAACGCGGCCGATGCTTTGCCGTACTTCCGGATAATCCCTTCCGGTTCAAATCCGAAGAGAGCTTGGTGCTAAGGAAAAAGCTTGAGAAGATGGGGTTTGTTGACCGCTTACGTTGCTTGTCTGGGATCGTTTCCACTCGACAACGCTATCCCAGCGTTAATTATTGATTTTGCAGCGCCCTTTATTGGTTTCCAACGGTTGTGTGAGCAACAATAGCACAAAAAAAGCCGTATTTACAAATTGATATCATTTATTTGGGAACCTAAAAATATATCGTTCTGAAATGTCGTCGTAGTGGGTGAGATGCTTATTCCTAAGAAACGCGCGTCCGAATAAATGTCTCCATCAAGGGAACTTCAATTTTCAACTCCCCACTGTCGAGACGTTCAATCACACGGTGGCGAATCATATCGTCAACGACTTCTGTATGGTTCTCCGAAACCAACTTGCCATGCACAATATTAGCGAATATTCTTTGTCCGTCCTTGCGCCAATTGTCCAGAAAAAATTCAAAATAATTGGGATAGTCTTTATGAATGTGACTGGCAACTTCATCGACATGCTCTTTTTTTATCTTTTCAAGCTGCCTATCATTTGCAACATTAACCAATTGTTCACACATTGCCTGGATCAGAAAAGGTTGATTACGGGTTAATGTCATCAAACTCTTGACCGCCTCTTCATCGTATTGAGGTACAATCCCTTTTTTATTTATCGGTATAGTAACATCCTCTGAGTCCAGAGGGCGGCGAATTAACGCCGCAGCAGCGGCATCATTCAGGTAGCTGAGTTCGACTGTGCTCACCGAGATAAAATAGGATGCAGCGTTATCCACCAACGTATCCAGCGTTGCGACACCGGCAAACATAAATGTGACAAATTGATTGTGCTGGATTAAATGCCGTAAATTGTTAAGCAGATCAATGCTGATCCGCTTATTCCGAATCGCGTTGCCGATTGATTCATATTCATCCAAGGTAACGAGCAATACTCTGTCGCCAATAATAGGGCCGACTTCATCCGTTAACCATTCTTCAAGTTTAAATGCTGGTGAGTTGGAAAAGGACTCTATACGAGGACGGCTAAGATTTTTTCCCTTTACACGATTGCGTTTTCTGAGGACATCATAAGTATTGCGAGCGATTTTATAGAAAAAGTTGCTTTCTTTTTCTGTCGCTGCTCCCTGACAATCGACAAAAACGCTGATATATGTCGACGGTAATAAGTTTTCTAAATGATATAGGAAACTTGATTTGCCCATGCGCCTTGCACCACGTAGCAGAATTGTGGAATTCCGCATTCCACGTAAGCGGTTCACCAAATCAGAGGCTATGGATACCCTCCCTTTAAACAAGGCTATATTCTTGGCTTGGAGTGGATTTCCTGTTATATAGGGATTAAAATAAACGTTTTTTTCATCGTTGCTTTCCTTCCAGCAGTTGTTTTCCTCGAATAATGTTGCAATGCGCTGCAATTCAATTGCAATCTTCGGAGTTTCGGGGAGCAACCGTGCATACAAATCACGCGTCGCAATGTGGACATCTTGCAGGCTCAAGCGTCGTCCGTAACTTTGCGGAGTTTGTGCCAGCGCGGAAGATACATCGTTGGCGATTCCTTCTAAACCAATTATCGCTGTGTCGAGATAATCGCCAAAATTCCTAGTCTCGATCCTTTCGATTACTTTATCAAATTCAGAAATATCCTCTATACGTTTGATACTGCCCAAATCATTAAGCAACCTTTGTATAACCGAGGTACGATAATGGTGAAGATGTTCGAGGATTTGAACAAAGATTGCCTGAAGCTTACCAAACAAAAGGGCGAGGGGGTGCTGAAGTGGTTCCGTGGGTAAGAAGTTCAAATTATTACCAGCCTCCGAGAGCATAAAGTCGTCTTTCGGAATAGCAGTGATCAACGATTCTATTTGAGTATGAACCCCTTGAATCGCTGTTTCGGCTCGCTGGAAATTGTCGCTTAGATCGGTGACGGCCTGATTTACTTCCAACTGTATTTTTGTCAGATATTGATATGAAGGTGCCTCGGTTGGACGTGTGAACATTGAGGCATGAGGGTTAAGCTCGAATAGTAGAGTGCGAAGGCGCTCATTTAAATAGCTCATAGACTTTATCAGGCTGTCCATTAATTCATTTTTACTGCTGACAAAGTAACACTCAAAATCTTTACCAATCCTATGCATGTTCCAATAATCCTCTGCCAGATCGGAAACGGATGCTATGAGAAGTTCGGAGTGCCGTTTGAAAAATATTGCATCAAAATGCCTTGAAATTCGACTATGTTCGTCCAAATTGAGTGTGCGTATCTGTGAAATTTCTTCTGAAATTTTGACTAACTTTTCGATACTCGAAGGCATTTCTTCCAACCCCTCGACACGTCGAATTAAGTACCGCATGAATTCCGTGGGGTGTTCTATGTCTTCATGGAGCTCTTTCAATGTTTCAAACCATTGCCACAACTCCGTACGCCTTTTTAAAGCACAGATACGCTCATTTGGTAATACCGCGAACGGCGCGGTATGAACCCCACGATACCATCGTATTTGCCGAATAGTGAAGTATCCTGCAAGAACAGCTACTACAAACAGATGCCAGTATAAACGAATGTAATAGACTGCTCTGTATCTCAACGTTGGGTTGAAGGTAACAAGTTTCTGGTCACTAAAAGGGTGCTTTGTATTCGTGACGCCGCTAATCACTAAAATGAGTTTCTTCGGATAAATCCATTTTTCGATGAGGTTGTCCGCATTGACTATTATCGTTCGTATAGTTTCGTCATTTAAATCGGTCGCAGTGACATCTTCGATGGTCTCATAGTTATTATTTAACTCTACTAAACTAGTACATATACCGGATGCTGTATTAATACCCGAATAATCATAGTCAAGTATATAGTTGTTTTCCTGATCATCATAGCTAACTGATGAAATTTTTAAAAAAGGGGATGCAAATAGAAAATTATCACTTTCAATGTACAGTGTTTTTTTACTTGGTTCTCCTTCCTTTGCGGTCGCTTTATACACAAGTAATAAAGTTGCATCACCCGATATCGTTTTTCCAAAGGTTTTTCTAATTGATACGCGTCTAAGAGAAATGGGCGCGTCCTCTTCTAACGTTATTATAATATCTTTATATAACAGCAGGATATCCATGCGGTCGACACCTGCTGGGGTGTCGACGGTGAGGCTGAAGGTGATCTCGTCACTCTCGCTATTCCACTCGACGCTTTTGAATCGGGGGGGCGGATAGCCAGTGTGTTGAGCGTGGGAAGCAGTGCTCAGTGCCAATAGCAATAAAGTCAAAAAAACACGATTAATTCTTTTCATTGCGATCTATCCACCGTTTCGAACAAGATCATAGATATAATCTGCATAAACAGAACTGAAAATACTGCCATCGGTTTTGAGGACGCCGCGTGTCGTTAGTTGCTCGATAATTCGGTTTAACGTGTTGGTGTTTAAGTGGTGAGCCACTTCAATATCAAGCACATGTTTAAGCACGGACTTTTGTTCTCCTATGGTGATTTTGTGCCATAGTTCAGTGAACAGCGGCCAAGCCTCTCTAATGAATTTACGGCGGATTTGTTTCTCGCTGCTGCCGTCGTCGATGCTGTTCCAGACAATTGAGCCGGCAAGTTGCGTAAAATATGGATGGCCGCCGGCGAGTTCTCCTATGAGGGTAAGATCCCGAGCGCGTATTTCACGTTGACTGCGCTTGAATGTTTGCTTCACTAGTTGTTTCCATTCATCGTCGGGCATCGTGCCCATAACTTTGCTACGGAAAATATTTGAAAAAGTTGATGTGTCGGCAGGATTGTAGCCCGCATTTTTCATAAATTCTTGTGTTACGTAATACAGTGAACTCAATTCGTGAGATGTTGCAGTAACGAGCGCCACATTGGATGCACCACCCAGTGCACGAAGCGTATCTACCATTTGATTCAGTTCCGGTCTCGCATGTGCTTCTTCCCATTCATCGAGCAACAGAACCGTTGCGACATGTTCATCACATAAATCTTCTATTGTCTCAACCATATACATTAGTTCGCCGTCGTCATCTTGATTCCAAATCAATGATTGACAATCGGTGGGAAGTTTTTTTACAAATTGTCGTCTTAATGCGTGCATAAAGGCTTTAGGTGTATGCGCTTTGGCACTCATCATATCAATATCAATAAAGACCCATCGCCGGTTATCGCTATAATAATTCGAAAAATAGTTACTTAATTGCTTAAATAATGATGACTTACCCATGCGTCTGTTGGCAACAATAGAGAAGGATTGCAACACCGGCCCCGTGAGGCGCTGCACAACGGCTTCCACGACATCGGTGCGCCCAACAAATAAATCCCCTTGTACAGCGCTTCCCGTCACAAATGGATCGGTTCCAGAGCCATCGGCATGTGTCGGTATATTTGAAAATGATATTCTATTGATGCAACCATTTTGGTTCTTGAAATCATGCAACGTTTCTACTAAGCGCGGGAAGTTTGAGCTCCTGCATCTATCGTTATACATATCTACACACTTAACTGTGCGTAAACCAAAATGTGGCTCAACATTATCTTCAAATTTTAGTGGGATAACAGGTGTGTTTCGATTGAGCGCGTACATGATTTCTTCGTTGACCCAATGTGATTCACGAGCGGATTTTGTGAGCAGCACCAACACCACATCGCTACCACGGAGCATTTGCTCTATCCGTATATTAAAAACGTGTCCACCCTCTAAAAATTCCTTGTCTTGCAATACGATAAAACTTTCTTGTTGCAATTGTACGGCAAGCTTACAGGCTTGCTCAACGTTCTTTGAGCTGTAGCTTATATATATATATTCATTCGGTACACTTCGTTACGAGAAAAGGTAATGAGTTAAATACGTTGTCCCTTAAAAGATCAGGGTGCCAGCGATGGTTAACGCTTCCACCTGTTTAGGTGGTGCCATGACACCGTCGGCAGGAATATTATTAAAACCCTGAGGAACAAGCGACCCTCTAAAAAAATTTATATAACCTACCAATATATTGATAAATTGTAAATATCTGTTTGGAATAATGGATGAAAACGGTCTCTTGGCGGCGGTGCTTTTAATGTGGGATTGTAAGGGCCGTAGCCGCGAGCCGCCGAATATCAAGTGCTCAGAAGAATCTGTTGGTTTTCCTACATCGTAATAATTGCGACTTCATGCCCTCAAAAGTCCCCCTCCCGGAATTCTAAACACATTCGTGTTTGTATCGAGCAAAACCATTTTTCTCGAATACCTCCGCTTCGCTATTTCGGCAACAGGGTAAAGCGGATATCGTTTTCGATATGCTCCTGGTGCCTTTTTAAAGTCGTCGCCCTTTCTGCTTGCCGGCGCCTGAACGAGATACTGGATGATGCACATCTTGCTCGATACGGAGCCGATATAGGGGATGCTTTTTGTGTGCACCATTAGGGGGGACATGGACCCTTTTCCCATGTGCACTGCAGATCACGACCCTCTGGCGGGACAATGATAAATCGGGTGTTCCCCTGACCTGCTCCAGGGGATATGCCGGGGATATGGTCCATGCCGTGATGGAAGCAGGGGAGGAGTTTCCCTCAGGCCCGCCGGAGAAGAGCGGTTTACCGCCTGTCTGAACAGTCCGTAGCCTGACTCGAACAAGCCGGAATCAAAACGTTTTACCTGAAAACTCTTGCAGTTGTTGTTAAGCCGTTAAGGCTCGCAATATAAAGAAGGCGCTCCGCCACTAAGGGAGCGTCTTTTATTATGCGGCATTCAGGTTCAGAGTCTGGGGTTGCTCTTTGTCGCATATGGCCCGCCGTTACGACCACGATGGGCCACACCACGTGTTTACCACGATTAACGACTCTGCCTGCATCGGCTGACCGGAACAGGGGAGGGGACGGCCCATTCTTTGTTCAGGACACATCGAAGATGGATGCCTCGGTGTTGAACGGGGGCAACAGCTTGGCTGAGGGAAGGAGCTTGGCGGCATAATGGATGTACTCGGCAAGGGATTCCGAGGCCATGAATCCTCCGATCAGGAGGGGATCGGCTCCCTGCATCCACTCAGCGAGCCTGTAAAAATCCGTATTTGGCACAGCCGATGCCGTCTGCCGGATATTGTTGAACTCCCGGGATACGACGCGCTCGAAAACCGAGTCGTCCTCATCCTGCTTTCGTTTTCCCGCTTCGCTGACAAACTCAATGCGGGCAGGATCGATTTCATACTGATCGAAAAGCACTGTTTCCATTATCCAGCACTTCGCGTAATTTTTGGGCAAAGGCCTTCTTTACAATGGGCTTGGTTAAAAAACCCCTTATCCCAATTATCATTGCATTATCGCTGTTGATTTTTTCACTATACCCAGTGCAGAGTAATATGGGTATATCGGAACGTATTTTTAGCAGTTCAACCGCAAGTTTGTCTCCGGGCATGTTCGGCATGGCCATATCGGTAATGATCAAGTCAAAGTTATCAGGGGCGGAACGAAATATTTCCAATGCATCGATGCTGTTGTCGCATGAGCGGATGCGATATCCCAGGCGTTGCAGCATCATATTCTCCATCTGAAGGATGGCTTTCTCATCGTCTACAATTAAAATGGATTCCGTCCCGCCGGGAACGGCTTCTTCAGTTTGAGGTTTTGAAATATCAACGGCATCTTTTGCCAGTGGAATATAAACTGAAAACTTTGTTCCTTTGCCGACTTCACTCAGAATCTTTATACCGCCGTTCAAGGTTTCAACGATGCCATGGACAACTGAAAGTCCCATGCCGGTGCCCTTGCCGAGCTCTTTGGTCGTAAAAAAAGGCTCAAATACCCATGATTTAGTTTCGTCATCCATACCCGAACCCGTGTCGGAGATGGTAAGGCAATTATAAGTCCCGGGAGTCATATGAGGATTAAATAATTCTAAAGCGGTTAATTCAACATCTTTAAGTTCTACCGTTATTTTTCCTATCCCGTCTCCAACGGCATGATAAGCATTGGTCAGTAGATTCATGATCATTTGATGTATATGGGTGGGGTCCGCATTAATGATCCCGCATTTGCCGTCGATGTCTTGCATGAGTTCAATGGAGGACGGTATCGTTGATCGTACCATTTTTATCGTCTCTTTCAGGATCGGTTGCATGCGCATCGGTTTTGTTTCATGCTTTTCATGGCGCGAAAAGGTAAGAATCTGCTTTACCAGAGCCCTGGCTCGTAAAGCGCTTTTATAGATTTCATTTGAATAATTCCGGAACGGGCTGTCCGGCGGGAGATCTTCCATCAGCATCTCCGTATAGCCCACGATAGGTGTAAGGATGTTGTTAAAGTCATGGGCAATGCCGCCTGCAAGGGTGCCGATGGATTGCATTTTCCGGGTTTGCTGGAGCTGCCTCTCCAATCGTTTACGTTCCGTGATATCCGTCATGGTCCCAACCATCCTTAACGGTTGCCCATTTTCAGATACCTTGACAACACAACCTCGACCCAGAACCCATTTCCATTTTCCTGTTTTGGTGGATAATCGGTGCTCTTTTTGCCAATATTCCGATTTTCCATCAAGATGGTCCTGCAGTGTTGAGAGGACGGTTTCCTTATCATTTGGATAAATTCTGTTCATCCACGATTCATATTTGGGCGGCACTTCTTTTTCACCAAGTATTTTTAACCAGGAAGGACTGTAATAAACCTCTCCCGATTCCACATTCCAGTCCCACAATCCATCAGTCGTTGCGTCCATGGCGAGCCGATATTTTTCTTCACTCTCCAGCAATGCTTCCTCTGCCCGTTTTTTGTCGGTACTGTCCTTATAGGTGATAACCGCATTTGTTATCCGGCCTTTCTGGTTGTGGATAGGGAACATTGTGCCCTCGCAATAGACTCTGTTTCCCTCCTGAATTCCATCAATCCCGGTTTTTTCTCCAATCCAGTCAAGCTCGTAATCCGTTGTTTTTCCTTTCTGTAAAGCGTCATGAAGAACCTTAAGTATATCAGGCTCAATCTGCTTATCCTCAAAGGCATTATATTTGCCTATCAATTGCTCGTCTGAAAGATTCAATACCTTCTTTAAAGCGGGGTTCGCCCGTATCATTGTGCCTTTTGCATCGGATATCCACGTTGGAAAAGGGCTTTGCTCAATAATACGATTAAAAAATGCCTCGCTCTCGACTAATGCTTCCTCTGCCAGTTTTCGATCGGTTATATCCCGGATTGCTTGAATTGCTCCAAGTATGTTGCCGTTGCTGTCATATAGAGGGGAGGCTTTCAGCCATACAAAAATACCCTTACCCCCATTAAAGACAGGTAAAAATGTTTCAGCGATCAAGCTGTCTCCATGCTTCTCGATTGAGTCATGTGGAAGGTCGGAATATGGGTTGTTGTTCATAATGCAGTCGACCAACTCCTGTTTGGGCTCACCCCAGAAAGGAGTTGAGTATGCATTGTCGCCTCTACCGAGCATATCTTCACTGGATAATCCGGTCATTTCCTCAATTGCCCGGTTCCAGGCGACAATTCTTTTTTCTCTGTCAATGACAAATGTAGGATCGGGCAGGGATTGTACGATGTCCTTGAACTGAAGAATGGAATCGAGCGTTTTTTTTGCGAAGGGTTGCGCTTAACCGTATTCTGTTCAAGCTCTCTTATCTTTTGCGCTAACTCTTCATAGGTAGGTTTTTCAGCCATTTAAAATCTCCAGAACACATCCACCGTCATGACAGATTTATTAAAACTACCTTACAGCAAATAGCGAGGATAAGGAAATCGATTCCTGAACGAGATATAGTATTTGATCGATGTTACAAAATTGCCCCCAAAAAACGCGGCTAAAATGCTGTTTGGTGCTCAAAGATCTGAAAAAGCGTACCAATTTATGCGAAAGATGTAAAGGTGTGTCTGGGTGGCGAATGCCGGCTGTCGGTGGTGACTGCGGTGCAGCAGCCCGACGCCTTGACGAATTTCCCCAGCCGGACAGCGGCCCCGGGGTATCCGGGAAAGGCGATGAGGACGAGCAGGGGGACGATCCTTCTGTGTGAAGGGGTTCATACGAGTGCTGTGATACGGTTCGACCGAGCCCTTTGCATGACGTGAGTATGCAGAAGCGGCATGGGCGTTTATATCGCCGGAACTCACCTTGCGGGTTTTGACAATAACGTTTTATTTTCGGAAAAACCTTTCTTTTTCGATCCTTTTGATCGTATCCTTAAATCATATGGAAAATCTTTTCTGGCCGGCCCGGCAAAAACCGATGTTGTTTTTTCATGGAGCGGGCGGGGGGAGCAATGGCATTGATTGATCCGAATCCTTTGGGGGATACGTTTGGCGTTTTTGGCCCGGTATGGGGTACAATGCCGAAAACGTTGCTAATGAAATCGCGGTTGTGCCCCGGCAGGTAAACGGTGGGCGCCGGCACGGAGTTTAAGGAAGCGCGCGGAAGCTCTTCTCAATTTTGGGGCGGCTCGGCGAGCCGGCGGGTAAGTGCCGGATACAACCTTCCGGCAGGTGTCCAAAGGGGTGTTCGTTTTTTTATCATCATATGATGGGGGGGCTTTAAAATGAATCGATCGAAAATCGCTCGTATTTTTGCCGGCTCGGTATTGACCTGCTTGATGGTTGCAGGGGCGGTAACGGGAGCGGAGTTGAGACTCACCACTCAGGATTTTGCGCCATTTCATTACGAAGCAGAGGGCAACGCTTCAGGTCCGGCTGTTGAGATCGTTAGAGCGATCTGCAATGAAATGGGGATAAGTTGTTCGATTGATGTGTACCCGTGGGGGCGCGCACAGCAACTGGTAAAGAGGGGAAAGGCCGACGGTCTGTTTGTGATCGGCAAAACGGAAGAGCGAACAAGATGGCTGCATTTCAGTCCTCCGCTCTTGAGTACCGAATATGGATTCTTTGTGCGTGACGACAATCCCCGTGAATTTAAAACGCTGTCGGACATTAAAGGCTACACCGTTGGCGTTTACGGTCCCTCGAACACTGCCAGGTCGCTGGAAAAAGTAAAGGATGAAATTACGGACTTGAAAATCGACATGACCCCCCATGATGAAGCGCCTTTTAAGAAAGTTTCCCGTGGAAGGATTGATGCGGTTTACTCAAACAGGGATGTTGGATATGCAATGGTAAAGAAACTCGGTTTGAAAAATATCAAATACTTAGGAAAACATAGGCGGTTGGAGTATTACATCGGCTTCTCCAAGAGCGCTACCGATAAAAATACAGTCGAAAAATTCAATGCCGCTCTTTTGGAATTATACAAGAATGGGGTGATTCCGGGTATTCTTAAGAAGTTTTTTTTGGAGCCCGTGGAAATGTGATTCCATCGAAATTGATGATTTGTTTCCCAATTGCCCTTGGTTCGTGGGTGAACTCTCCCATGAGCTCCTTGTACCCGGATCCTGAGACTGTGAAGTTGGAAAAAGGCGCTCCGATTCTAAAGCGGAGCGCCTTTTTTTGTGTCCTGCCCCCTGGGCCGCGAAAGCACCGTTCCGTCTGCGGGACCCGTACCCGCCGGCATCTTCTTGAACTGATGATCCGAGACCCCCTCTGCGAAGGCTCCATACCATAGATCCCCGGCAGGCTTGTTGAATGAGTTGAATTGTCCCTCGGTGACCACCACCTCGTCGAACTTCTCCTCCAGTTCAGTATCCGGCAGACAGAAGTCGCCGGAAGGCGGCTTACTCTCCGACCGGGGCAGGCCGCAGCCAGGGCAGGGCGGGAGTTCAGGCAGCGCCTGACTCCTTTTGTCGCGGTCCTGCCGCCGTCGAGCCATTATTTTAGTGTTTTTGTGTCCTTCCAGTGGGATGTGGAAACAGTAGCCGTACGGCATCAATCAATTAAAAAAACCATTGACTTGGAAATCTAAAAAAGGATATATAGAGCCAACGTGTGAATAAATGTTCACACGTGCCATCGTCGAGGGGATGACGATGGTGGATGACCGCTGTTGCCCCCTGTTCAATGGGGAGATGGGCGTTGAGAGTATGGCGGAACTGTTCACACAATCACCCATTTCACACCGGTTGAGGTTTTTGAAAGCAAGTAGGCTGGTTAAGGTGCGGAAAGAAGGAAAATATGTATTTTATTCTCCGGATGATGTTCATGTGACGGAGATTTATAAAATGGGTTTGGAACACCTTGAAGAGAAGTGAGATAATATATGAATAACGGAAATTCGGCAAAATCAATATCAGGCGAATGCGGAAGTAACGGCTGCCGGGACAATGTGGCCGTTGATATCATTAAACCGATTCACGAACATGATCAAACCGCCGGCAACGGCGGGCTGGCGGCTTTGGACGGCATCGGCTGCAACTGTGGAAGCGCATCCTGCGCCTCCCCGGAAACGACGGCATCGGACGATACCGGGCAAAGCGTAGCTGAAAAGTGTATCCATTTGGCTAAAGAGAACTGGCGGCTGGGATTGTCGTTTGTTGTGTTTTTCTTTGGGTTGATCTCGGGCCTTGAAAATCAGCCGAGGTTTCTTGTGTTTGCCCTTGCCTATGCCCTGATTGCAGGAGAGGTTCTGGGGGATGCGGTGAAGGGCGTGCTTAAGGGCAGAATGCTGGATGAAAATTTCCTGATGGGAATTGCTTCAATCGTTGCCTTTGCCATTGGTGAATATGCCGAAGGTGTTGCCGTGATGCTGTTTTACCAGGTGGGACAGATGGCTGAGCATTATGCGCTGAACAGGTCCAAGAAATCGATCTCGGCGCTCCTGGACATAAAACCTGTCTTTGCCAATATAAAGACACCCTTTGGTGTGAAGAAGGTGAATCCGGAGGATGTCGGGATCGGCAGCATTATTGTTGTAAAGGCCGGTGAAAAAATACCCCTGGACGGAACCGTGATATCGGGCAACAGCAGTCTGGATACATCGGCAATTACGGGTGAATCCATGCCTGCGGCCGTTGAAACGGATTCTGTCGTATACAGCGGGTCCATCAACCTTTCGGCCGTGATCGAGATCAGGGTGGAAAAAGATTATGAAAACTCCACGGTATCGAAGATTCTTGAGCTGGTGGAAAAAACGAATCAGAACAAAGCCAAAACCGAAAAATTCATCACCAAGTTTGCAAAGGTGTACACACCCATTGTGGTCCTCGCAGCCGTATTGATAGCGGTTTTTCCCCCGCTTCTGACGGCGGACCCCTTTTCCAAGTGGATCTACCGCGCGGCAATTTTTCTGGTGGTATCCTGTCCCTGTGCCTTGGTCATATCGGTGCCGCTTGGGTATTTTGGCGGTATCGGGGGGGCCGCCAAAGCCGGCATTCTGATCAAGGGCGGCAACTATCTGGAGGTTCTCAAGGATGTGGGCGCGGTTGTGTTTGATAAGACCGGAACCCTGACCAAGGGGAATTTTACCATAAACCACATCGAGGCCCTGAACGGTTATACGGAAGAGGAGATATTATGTATCAGTGCTCACCTGGAACGATTCTCGAATCACCCCATTGCAAAGGCGATCTCGGATAAATATTCCGGGGCAATGGATGAGGGTGATGTTCAGGATATAAAGGAGCTGCCCGGAAAGGGTGTTGAGGGAGCATACCGGGGCAGGCATGTGATCATCGGGAATCAGGCCATGATGGCCGAATACGGGATAAAGGTTCCCGATCACGGCCGGCTGGGAACGATTTTGTTCGTGGCGGAAAACAAGGTCGTTACCGGACTCCTCTCGATCACGGATGAGATAAAGGAAGGGGCGGCCAAGGGAATTCAGGAACTGAAGGACGCCGGAATCGACCAGGTGGTCATGCTCACCGGGGACAGGGACAATATTGCACAAAGCATCGCCGCAAAACTGGGCATCACCCGCGTGTATTCCCAGCTGCTTCCCCATGAAAAAGTGGAAAAGCTCGAGGAGGTCATCGAAAACACAGGGAAAAAGCATGTGGTGTTTGTGGGGGACGGCATCAATGATGCCCCGGTTCTGAGCCGCGCGGATGCCGGCATTGCCATGGGCGCCCTGGGATCGGACATTGCCGTCGAGGCGGCGGATGTTGTTCTGATGACCGATGAAATCACGAAAGTCGCCGAAGGTATCCGGATATCGAAATTTACAAGCCGGATCATCTGGCAGAACATTGTTCTGGCCCTTGGCGTGAAAGCCGCCGTTATGATTCTTGGCGTTATGGGCATCGCCAACCTGTGGATCGCGGTGTTCGGTGATGTGGGGGTCGCGATTCTCGCCATTATCAACTCAGGCAGAGCCATATATTTTTCAAAAGGCGGCATGGCGGGTTAAGGATGGAATCAAGGAATACCTGGAATATAAATGTACTTTTTTGATGGATGCGATCAATTAAAAAAAACAAGCCCATTGCTTTTCATGGGGCAGTTGATGGAGATGAGGGTGGAATTGAGATAAGAAAAATTGAGCAGCTTCGATGGTTACGGTGAGCGGCAGGGATGGAATTTGCCGGTTTGATTATGGAAAATTAAGAATGATGTCTGGATGGATGGAAATAAATGTTGAGTCTGAGTAGAAAAATCACACCTGTTTTTGCTGTACTATTCGTATTCTTTCTGGTGGCCGGCGGCTTGACCGCCGATACAGCCGATGCCCGTTCCAAAAGAGGAGGAAGGTCCTTTAGTTCCGCGCCGAAAAAGGCGCCTGCCCAGAATACCGCCGGCGTAAAGCAAAAGAAAAGCGGCGGCTTTGCCAGAGGACTTGCCGGAGGCCTCCTGGGGGGAGCCATCGGCGGTATGCTTTTTGGCTCCATGTTTGGCGCGGGCGGCAGCGGCATGGGAATTCTGCCCATCCTGTTGTTCGCGGCCCTGGGATTCTTTCTGTTTCGCAAAATTGCCGGATCCCGGCGGATGGGTTCCGGGCAGTCCGGTGGATTTTCCCCTCCCGGAAGAGACGGAGGGTTCGGTCAGGGTATAGATGGAAATATTAACAATATGTCGCCGCCGGCTCCCGGTTCTCCCCAGGCAGTGGAGGAAGGGCTCAAAGAGATTCGCCGGACCGACAGTGCTTTTGATGCGGCTCAATTTCTTGAAATTGCCTCGGACGCGTTCTTCCAGGTGCAGGCCGGCTGGATGCGTCGAGACCTTCAATCCTATGGTAATCTGCTGGGTGAACAGCTGGCCTCGGAGTACGAAGTGCAGTTTGCCGAGATGCGTGAAAAGGGAATCATCAACAAGCTGGAGAACATTGCCGTGAGGAAGGCGGATATCGTTGCCGCGGGTAATACCGGTAATGAAGATTTTGTCACCGTCCGGTTCACTGCAAATCTCCTTGACTATACGGTGGATGAGACAACGGGGGAGCTGGTGGACGGAAGCATGACGCATCCTGTAAAATTTGATGAAGAATGGACCTGGGCAAGGCCTGTCGGGACCAACAACTGGAAGCTGGAAGGCATCACGGTTGTTGGTGAGTAGATTAAGATGCTGTTCCGGCGATCCGCCGGGACGGCACCCGTTATGATCTCCGCTGAATTGATATGCTCCGCACGGATTGGGCGTCACCTGCTGTCTTCGGGCTTTTCTTTTTCTAAATAATGATCGACGAAATCCATGATCTTTTGTGGCTGAAATTTATTTGCCATATCCCTGATCCGTTCGCAGAAAGCAGTGTTTTCTCCTTTTGCCGAGTGTTCCTCAACCCAAAGAAGAATATTCCTCATGCTGCCGTACCGCGCGAGCCGGTGAAGCTCGGTCAGCTTGGCGGAAGCGGGAGGCGTGATTTGCGCCGGTTCCACGGCGGCTTGCCCGTTCATGTGGGCCGTTTGCCAGCTCAGCCCCAGCTGCTCGGACAAGAGCCGGAACAGTTCCCCGACGTCGATGGGTTTGGGGAGGAACTCGTTGCAACCGGCCGTAAGGCAATTGTCGCGATTTTCAGCAAAGGCGCCGGCTGAGCATGCGATGATGGGGATGTTCCGGACGGCGTCCTCGCGGCGAATTCGCCTGGTGGCCTCAAGGCCGTCGATACCCGGCATGATCAGGTCCATGATGATGAGGTGGGGTTGTTCCGCTATTGCCATCCTGATCGAGTCCATGCCGTTATCTGCCTCCAACACGGAAAAATCAATCGGTTTCAGCATGTTGGCCAGCATCGTGCGATTGGTGACATTATCGTCCACCACCAGGATCTTACGCCGGCGGCCCGAGTAGCCGGTGATCTTGTCCGAAGGGGAACCCGCGCGGGCAGGCTCCCTGTCCGTGACCTCGAGGGACAGGGAGAAGCTGAATGTTGAGCCCTCGCCGGGCCTGCTGGATACCGTCAGATCGCCGCCCATCAACCTGACCAGCCGGCGACTGATGGAGAGTCCCAGGCCCGTTCCTTCCATCCTGGGTCCTGATTGTGTTATCTGGGCGAAGGGCTCGAAGATCCGGGCCTGCTGCTCCTCGGAAATACCGATGCCGGTATCGGCAACCTCGAACAGGATTACTTGCCGATTGTCCTCGGCTTCTCCATGGGTATGGATTCGCAAGGTGACGGTGCCCGTTTCGGTGAATTTCAATGCATTGCTGAGTAAATTCAAAAGAACCTGGCGCAGCCTTTTTCCGTCCGCTTTCACCCCGGTTGGCAGCGTTCCCTGCCGATCAACGATAAATGCCGGTCCATTCTCCCCGGCATGTGAGTGTCCAATCATCGAGATATTGTCCGTCAGCGCCCACAGCGAGATGGGTTCAGGCTGTAATTCCAGCTTGCCGGCCTCGATCTTGGAGTTGTCGAGAATGTCGGTAATGAGGGATAGTAAATGCTTGCCGCTGTCGTGGATGATATCGATGCCCTGGCGAAAAGCCGGGTCCAGGTTTGTCTTCCTCTGAAATATTTGCGCAAAACCGAGAATTGCATTGAGGGGGGTTCGAAGTTCGTGGCTCATGTTGGCGAGAAAAGCGCTCTTTGCCCGGGTGGCTTCTTCGGCGGCGTCCCTGGCCGCCGTCAGCTCGATTTCGGTGTCCCTGCGCCGTGCGATCATTGCGTTGATGCCCTGCTGCAACATGGCGATCTCATCGTTTTCGCCGGTTTGTGTGCTTGTGAGCGTCAGGTCTCCCTCTTCGGCTCTCTTGAGGTTAGCCAGAATTCCGGCAATTCTTTCGGATATACCAACGGCAATGAACCGAACAATTATCAGGGCGCCGCCGAAAACAACAAAGGCGATCCAACCCACCTGTCGCATATATTGGTTGCGTTGTTTAAAGATCTCATCCCTGCTTTGTGACAGGGCAATGATCCAGTCCCATTTGGGGAATGAACGAAATACGCAGAATCTCTCCTCCCCCTTATAGCGGTACTCGAGGCTGCCGTAGGCCTCGGCCGTCATCGTGTCCGCGAAATCTGTGGAAGAATAATGCCCGGGTTCAAAGTCACGGTGGTGGACAATCTTGCCTTCGGTGGAGATAATATGGAACTGAATGGTTTCCCTGTCGTTTGGATGAAGCTTGAACTCTTCGATGAGCTGTTCTTTTGCCTGCCGGATATATTCCGGCACGGTAATGACACCGGCCAGGGTGAGTGTTTGATGGGCTCCCTCGATCTTTCTGAGCATATAGTCGATTTCATGTTCGAGGTGCTGCTTTTCAAAATCGAATACCATTCCGCCGATTATGACATAACCGACGTAAACGGTCAGTGCCGTTATTACCAGAAACATGGCGAGCAGTAAGGTGTTGATTTTTGTTTGCAGTTTCATCTCTTTTATGAGCCTTGGCGGCGATAGAAAAACAGCCGGCCCGAAAGGGCGGGATCGGCCGCGGGGGGCAACTAGTTTCCGTTTTTCTCTGTTGACCCGGTTTTCCGCTGCCCGATAATCCGGGCGACCTTCAGAATATCAAGGTCGAAATGAATGCCCAGGCAACGGGCAATTTCCATATTGACCGTCAGTGTCGCCTTCTTGTTTTCCACCAGCAGGATAAAGGACGGGGGAGTTCCGTCGAGGATTCTCAGGGCGGTTTTTGCCGACCATTCACCCAGCTCCTCGGGTACCTTGGCAAATGAAATCAATGCGTAGGGCGCTATCCAGGAGTTGTGGGTACCTGTGGGAACGGTTGTTTTTTCGGCGAAAAAACGCAGGGCCTGTTGGTGATCCCAGTCCCCGATCCCCCCGTTGTTGTTGAGCAGGACAATGTCGTTTTCTTTCTGCGCCTTTAGAAACAAGGTCTTGAACTCGCTGAAGGTTCGGGCATAGTAGGGTGTCAACTTGTCGCCAAAAAAATATTTTTTATAGGCATCGAAAACCTTTCTTCCGGTAAAGACATCCCCGGACAGGTAACCGATGCGCTCCGCCCCGGCATGACGCTCCAGATAGGCAACCAGCTGCGGGGTGAGTTCCCGCTCCACCATCCCGGTGGTGTTGCTGTATGGGTACCCGTAGGGATCGGCGACCCAGTTTATTCCGCAAAAAACCACCGGTGTGGCCACATCCCTGTAGTACGGCATGATAAGGTGTTTCGAGGCATTGTCGTCCGCCGCGATGATCACATCCGGATCAAAGACATCGATCGCGGATTTTGCTTCCAGGGCCGCCTTTTTCATGAAGGCCTCTTCGGTGTTGCGCTTGGTGTCCATGCGGTGGACCTTTAGGACAATCCCTTTTTTTCCGAGGACGGAGCGGACCCCCTTCTCGATACCGTCACTCCAGGCATAGCCCTGGTGATATGAGTCGATGAACATAATTTTCTTCCCGGCGTAAGGCAGGGGGGCTCTTGCGGGTTCACGCGCCAAAGCCCCCGAAGGGGCGGCGGCGATACAGAACAGAAGGATAATGCCGAGAAATGCTTCGGCCCGATGCCGCTTCATTTTTGTCAACGCCATGTTTCATCCTCTCGATAAAGCGTCTTTATTGCACTTCGTGATCCCTGCGGATAATCCGTGCCCGCTGCAGGTCTTTCAGGCTGAAGAAAATCCCCAGCCTGTCCGCGATGGACATATTCACCGTAAGAACCGCTATTTTGTTCTCGGTGACGGGAATGCTCGACGGCTGAGTGCCGCCGAGTATCTTCAATGCCGTCTCGGCGGACCAGGCGCCCAGTTCATCGGGCAGTTTGGCGGTGGCAAAGAGGGTCATCCCCGCCAGCCAGTGACCCGTTGTCGATGAGGGGATTTTTACATTCTCCAGGATAAACCGTTCCGCCTCCTCTTGATCCCAGTCCGTCATGCCGACGTTGTTGTTGATCATCAGGCGGTCGACCTCCTGTTGCGCCTTGATAAAAAGATGCTTGAACTCCGTCATCGAGGTGGCGAAATAGGTTTTCATCCGGCCCTGGAAAAAGCGCTTGTTCCAGGCAGCCGCGATCAGCCGGTCCGTATCGCTCGTCCCTGAAAGATATCCGTAGCGCTTGCCCTTGGTGAACTTGTCGAAGAGGGTGATCATCTCATCGATGGTGTCCACCTCGACCATGCCGGTGGCGTTCCTGTACGGGTAGCCGTATTTCGAGGCGTCCCAGTTGGTTCCGCAAAAAACCACGGGCAGATCGCTGTCCCTGAAGTAGGGCATGATCAGGTACCTGGACGCGTTGTCGTCCGAAGCGATGATGAGGTCGGGCCGCTCCTTCTGGATAAAGGCCCTGGCGCGCAGAGCGGATTGTTTCCGGTAAGCCTCGGACGTGTTTCGCTTTGTATCCATGCGAAAGATTTTCAGCTCGGCGCCCGAGCCCCGCAGAATCGATCGAATGCCCCTTTCGATGCCGTCGCTCCACTCATAACCCCCATGGTAGGAGTCGATATAAATAATTTTTTTCCCGAAAAAATGTCCTTCGGACGGATCTCCGGCGGCGGCAGGGGGCGGGACGAGTAGCGGAATCAGTACATAAACGACTATTATCAGGATTATCAAACGACCGGATGTTCTCTTGCGCATCATTCAACTCCCCTGGTGACCGACATCCCACCACATTTGAGACGAAATCAAAAAACCTTGAGCCTCCCGCAATATCCGTATCAACGGATGATGTTGACATCGTAAACGGTTGTGAACCGGGGTTTCCCCGTAAAGGGTCCGCTCATCCGTGCTTGCTCTTCAGTATACCCCAACCCGGTGAAATAACAAGTGGGCGCATCCCGATAAATCGGAATCGGGAGTTCTCCGCCGTATCCTCTTTCGGGCGGTTCAGGTTTGTGGATAAAAATCCACGCTTTTAGGAGGACGACTCCTTATAAAAGGAATCACACCCAATAAGAGGAATCACACCCAATAAGAGGAATCACACCCAATA
>PPCM01000599.1_pt1 | contig 27341 bp, 24 predicted proteins | sample 1555541 | NCBI WGS metagenome assembly PPCM01 (sample SAMN05284479, study PRJNA326546) | Marine sediment metagenome, whole genome shotgun sequencing project. | isolation source: marine sediment | place: Germany: Wadden Sea | collected 2012-09-05 | reverse complement strand
GCTCTCGTTTATTATCACTTTCTGCCCATTCTGTGGCTATCTCAAAAACCTTTTTGATGGATTCTTTATCCTCATAGCTGATCCCATCATATATGGCATCTCTTGCATCACCTACAGAATCTTCCAGGTGACCGATCGCTCTCATGACTGCTTGGTTCAAGTGAAACTTATCCAGCACAAAATGGCACTTGGATCCCAGTACATCTACGCCTGCCTTTATCCATGAAGCACCGTCGCCCATTATGTATATGGCTTCTAGATAGTCTTCATCATATACAGCATCTATGTATTCAAGAACCTCTAGCCATATATCTTCTACATTCTTGTAAACACCTGCAAAGTAGTGCTTTCCTACCAACTTATTCCTTTTGCTGCCTTCACTTTCTTTTTCAATACCTTCAAACAGACAAGCCAATCGTGGTTCTATCGTGTTGCTCTTATAGCCATTTATGCCAACTTTCAAATCGCCTTTTTCTTTGTTGAACTGTAAAGATACATGGTCTTCATCAGCGTTGATATAAAGAACTTTGATATGCTTCTTTTTCTTGACTTGTGGAACCAGTGCCGGCACTTCAAGGGAATGAATATCTTTCATGACAGCTTGTTTGCTAATAATGTCTTCTGTATTCGTGGCATGTTCACCACTGATTCGGTAGCTGCTGTCGACGGCATGAGTGATAGCCTCTATCACCACGTCTTCACTTTTTCTCATATTCTTTATGATGCCACATGCCTGGTCTGCAAGAAATATGTATTCACCTGTTTCCTTTGACTCAAAATACGTCCTTTTGTACTTGATTTCTCCACAAGTACTTATGAATGTGTTTGGTACCTTAGACCGTTCTATAACATATCTTTCGGCACGGTAAGATGAATTTCTATAGACTTCGTCTATCCCTTCGATCGTTTCTGCGACAATTTCTCTTTGCAGCTCTTGGAGGGGCTTACCCAGCTCCAACACAAACTCACCGACATTCATACCCTCATTATGTATGAAACTTTCTACGACTTTTTCAATCTTTTTGACACCTAACTCCATAAATTGCTGTATACTGTTATTCATAAGAAAAACACCTTCTTCTGTAATATTTTTGGTTCTTGTCAAACTCATAATATCACAAATAGGTGTTTTTCTTTTATCTTTTATCATCCGACAGTAACTTTACGCTAGCATAGGTTTAAAACACTTTATACTAATAACTGCTTAAATGGCTAATATGATATAATTGATGTAAGTAAAGACAAGTAGGTGAGACATAATGAAAGATATGACAGATAAAATAAAGAAGCAATTAGAAGATATGCCTCTTATTATAGGTAAAAGAGACAAGTATATAAATGCAGCTGTTATGATACCACTGATCATGGTAGACGAAGCTATCCATGTCCTTTATCAAGTAAGAAGCAAACATATCAGGCAGGGTGGTGAGATTAGTTTCCCTGGAGGTATGGTAGAAGAGCTGGATAATGAAGACTATATGAAAACAGCTATAAGAGAGACAGTTGAGGAATTAGGTGTGGATGAAGACAATATCAGTATGATTGGTCATTTAGGGACCATGGTAAGTCATTCTGACATGACCATTGATGTTTATATAGGTTGGCTTAAGCATATCTCATTGGAATCTTTAGAATTGTCAGAAGAAGTAGCTGAAGTTTTCACTGTACCTCTTAAAGAACTCCTTAAAATGGAGCCAGAAATTCATTTCGTACATATGGAAGTTCAACCCACTTTTGTTGATGAAGAAGGGGATGAAGTTGTACTACTTGATGTGAAGGCTCTTGGTTTGCCTCCTAGGTACAATAAACCTTGGGGAATGAAGAAGAGGAAGTTATATTTTTATCGATACCTTGATCGAATCATTTGGGGGCTTACTGGTGAGATGACTTATGAGTTTCTTAACTTAGTGAAGTAATATATTGTAGAAACATAAGAAAAGGGACCCTAGGGTCCCTTTTCTATATTAGGAGTGTAATGAGTATAATCTATTTACTGGCTTCTAGGGCTTGTTCAAGATCCCATAGAAGGTCTTTAATATCTTCAATACCAATAGATAAGCGAATAGTGTCTTTAGTAATACCTGCTTCGATTTGATCTTCATCACTAAGTTGCTGATGGGTTGTTGTACTTGGATGAATCACTAAGGATTTAGCATCAGCAACATTGGCTAAGTGAGAGAAGATTTCTAAACTGTTGATGAATTTTGCAGCTGCTTCTTCATCTCCTTTAATACCGAAGGTGAAGATACTTCCTGAACCATTAGGCGTGTACTTCTGAGCTAGCTCGTTGTATTTGTCACCTTCTAGAGAAGGATAATGTACCCAGTTAACTTGATCATGATTGTTAAGGAACTCAGCAACTTTCTTTGCATTGGCTACATGACGTTCAATTCTTAAGGATAAAGTTTCAAGTCCTTGTAAGAATAAGAATGAGTTAAATGGACTGAGTGCAGCACCCGTATCTCTAAGTAGTGTAACACGTGCTTTAATGATGTAAGCTAGATTTCCAAGGGCTTCAGAATACACAATACCATGGTAAGCTGGATCTGGTTGTGTAAAGCCAGGGAAACGTCCACTAGCAGCCCAGTCAAAGTTACCTGAATCAACGATCACGCCACCAATGGATGTACCATGACCACCGATAAACTTAGTGGCTGAATGGACAACAATGTCAGCACCGTATTCAATAGGTTTAACTAGGTATGGTGTAGCAAAGGTGTTATCAATAATTAGTGGTAAACCATTGTCGTGTGCTACTTTTGCAATAGCTTCAATGTCTACAATGTTAATGAGTGGGTTACCAATTGTCTCAATATAAACTGCTTTGGTTTTGTCATTGATTTTTTCAGCAAAATTATTCGGATCATCTGGGTTAACCAAATGTGTGTTAATACCTAGTTTAGGTAACGTATTCTTAAAGATACTGTGTGTACCACCGTATAAAGTGTTGGCAGCTACAATTTCATCACCAGCTTGTGCAATGTTTAAAATAGAGTAAGTAATAGCTGCTGATCCTGAGGCAACAGCTAGCGCTGCTACACCACCTTCAAGGGCAGCAATTCTTTTCTCAAATACGTCTGTTGTTGGGTTCATGATACGTGTATATATATTACCTGGTTCACTTAAATTAAATAAGTTTTTACCATGATCAAAATCTTTGAAGTTAAATGAAGATGTTTGATAAATTGGGACTGCTCTAGATCCTGTTGTTGGGTCTGGCTCTTGTCCAGCATGTAGTTGTAACGTGTCAAATGATAATTGTCTTTCTGTACTCATAGGTTCGCTCCTTCTGATAATCTTTAATACGATGAGCCCGGTCATGTATTATGGCTTATCAACCTCAACATAATAGTGGAAAGTAACATCGACGATGATGTATAAAAAAAACTTCTAACCTGGTATGAGATAGAAGTCGATCATTCATATATCGTCTTATTTCTCAGCCAATTCTTCAATAGACTGCAGGAATTAGCACCATGCTTTCGCTGGTTGCTGGGCTTCATAGGGCCTGTCCCTCTGCCGCTCTTAATAAGATGTAACACGTGTTGTAAAAATTATTGATTATCTTTCTCAATCAAGAATTTCGTTAATCATAGCATGTCAAATTTCCTCTGTCAACACTTGTAAATAAAACCATGATTTGTCACAAAAATGGTATATATATGCAGAATAATTTATATACTAAATACATAACGGTTTATACGGTTAGATAGAATTTTTACCTATAAAAGACTACTTTACAAAAATAGCTATAGATGGTACAATCACAATACTGATAATTATTATCAATTAGAATCAAGAGGAGGCAATATTATGGCATGCGCCTGTAAGTCAGGAAGTAAACAGACGCTACAATTAATTGATAGAGTGGCACATAACCCAACAACTTATAGTTTTGATTTTACAAGTTTGGAGCCACTTGAGTGGCGTGAAGGGGATAGTTCCAATTTATTCGTTCAAATACAGCAGAAAACAATGGGGAAGAAATTCTCTTATGCAACCTTACCTAATGAACACATTATTAGATTCACGACGAGAATTAGAGAGAATAGAAGTGATTATAAGGAAGCTTTAAGTCAACTTAATATTGGAGATTTTGTTGAAGTCACTGAACCAAGTGGTGGTTTTACGTTAAGGAGAGATGAGAGACCAGCACTCTTGTTGTCCAATGGTGTGGGGATAGCAACTATGAGAGGTTTAATCCATGCATATGTTAATAACCCAATTGGTATAGGTAGAATAAGTCAAATCAACGTTGATCACTCTGGTTTTATATATAAGGAAGAGTTTGATTCATTGGCTAGAAGTCATCCAGATATTAAATCCATTTATACAAAACATCGAAATGACTTTTGGCAAGCCGTTGAATTAGAGGTTCAAGAACTATTATATGGTACTGGTAAAATGCCTTATTTCTATGTGGTCGGCAGTGATGCTTTTATATTAGATGTGGAGGCATACATTCGCAGTAGAGGTTTTGATGAGTCTGATATGATTTTAGATCGCCAGTCAGGTGCTTGTGGATGTGGCTCTAATGAACCTAAGGAAAAAGTTGTACTAAAGGCTAAAGACAAACCTTTATTCAGAATATCCTTATCATAACTTGTCATAAGATCGCCTAAAGTCTATAATACTTATAGATAGGATAAAGGAGATTTAGGATGCAAATTATAAAAGGACATTTTCCAGACAGCAAAGATTTTACACCAGATTCAACTTGGACCAAAATTCAAGAACCGGAAGCAAGATGGGCTAATCTTAAGGCGATTCCAATGAGCTTAGCTCTAAGTGTTATAACTATAGGCTTTGGTTACCCATTCTTTCAAATAACCATTTCATGGACTGAACTAGTTGTCGGGATGATTCTTGCGCTGTTAATTATTGTCCCCTTACATCAATTTATGCATTCAACATCATTTCTTGAAGACCCAAGATCAGAGAGAGTTTTATATGGCTATGATTTAAAGTCTAGAATAGTCTATGCTTACTATGATGGTAAGATGCCTCGTAAGAATTATATTACATCTCTAATTGCACCATTTATTATTTTATCTATATTGCCAACTATGGTGATGTATACCTTCCATAGATATATGAACGTTGTTATGGTCATGATGATTGTGAACGCTTTGTTCTGTGGTATAGACATTATGAGTGCTTATAGGGTTATAAAGTTTACACCTAAGAAATGTATTATAAGGAAGAAAGGCTATGATACCTACTACAAAGAAGGTGCTATGAAAGAGCTGAAGTAGGAAATTCATATTTTTGGTAAAAAGGTTATTTATATACACTAAAACCCATCATTTTGCAGGATTTATTCATAAAACTTTCATTTTTTTGAAAAAAGGTATTGACAATATGAGCAGATGGTACTATAATTACCTCATATTCAAATAACTCACGACGATGTGAGACAAAATTAAGTGGACAACGTGGTCTACATACTTCGCTAGAAGTGTGTAGGCCTTTTTTATATTCATATTAACTATTTTCAAACTAGGGCCCTGAGGTTAGCTAATATGAACACTAATAAGATTTCTACGATAAGAGGAGGACTACGATGGACAAGATAACAAAGATTGACATTATGACAAGACCTAGCAAGGTTGAAGAACTTAAAGAAGCATTAAACGAAATAGGTATTACAGGCATGACATTTTCTAATGTTTTAGGATGTGGTTTACAAAAAGGTAAAACAGAGTACTACAGAGGTAATGAATACAGTATTGATCTATTACCAAAATCTCGAATTGAAATTGTTGTTTGTGAAGTACCAGTTGAGAAAGTCGTTGAGGTAGCTAAGAAAGTACTTAGAACTGGTGAAATAGGGGATGGAAAAATTTTCATCTATCCAGTTGAGAACGTCATCAAAGTACGTACTGGGGAAGAAGGCGTCAAAGCATTATAAGATTTACAATAATCATAAAGCTTACAAATAGAGATTAAGCAGATTATATAAAAGGGAAGATACAAATAGATAGAATTGGTTAACACATACAACGAATAGTCGTTTAGATAAATGGCGTAAAAATGAAGGAGTGAACGTAATGGAAGATATTAAATTAGTTTTAGATACGATATGGGTTTTAATAGCAGCAGCATTGGTATTTTTTATGCAAGCTGGATTTGCAATGGTAGAGACAGGATTTACAAGATCTAAAAACGCAGGTAACATTATAATGAAGAACCTCATGGACTTTGCAGTTGGATCTGTTATGTTCTGGGTAGTTGGATACAGCATCATGTACGGTGCAGACAAAGCTGGATTGTTCGGTTGGTCAGGGTTTATGTTCTATGATGATTATACATCATTAATATTCCAAACAGTCTTCTGTGCAACAGCAGCAACAATCGTTTCAGGTGCAATGGCTGAGAGAACTAAATTTGCTTCATACTTAGTATACAGTTTCTTTATCTCAGTTATTATTTACCCAGTATCAGGTCACTGGATCTGGGGTGGTGGATGGTTATCAACACTTGCTATCGGCGGAGCTGAAGGATTTATTGACTTCGCAGGATCTACAGCAGTTCACTCTGTTGGTGGATGGACAGCCCTTGTTGGTGCAGCAATCTTAGGCCCTAGAATTGGTAAATATACAAAATCTGGAAAATCAAACGCGATTCCAGGTCACTCATTAACACTTGGTGCTCTTGGTGTATTCATCCTTTGGTTTGGATGGTTCGGTTTCAACCCAGGTTCACAACTTGCAGCTTCATCAGCTGAAGATGCAGTAGCAATTGGTCAAATTTTCGTAACAACGAACTTAGCAGCAGCAGCAGCAGCTATTACAGCAATGGCAATTACTTGGATTAAATACAAGAAGCCAGACGTATCAATGTCACTTAACGGTGCATTAGCCGGACTTGTTGCAATCACAGCAGGTTGTGCAGCAGTTAGCCCAGTAGGCGCTTTCTTCATCGGTATCATCGGTGGTGTTGTCATCGTATTTGCTATTGAGTTTATTGATAAAGTACTTAAGATTGACGATCCAGTTGGTGCAATTGGTGTCCATGGTGTTACAGGTGCAGTTGGTACGATCCTAGTTGGTGTATTTGCTACTGATGGTGGTTTATTATACGGCGGTGGATTTGGACAATTAGCAATTCAAACAGTAGGTGTTGTAGCAGTTGCAGCATGGGTATTCCCAACAGCATTTATTGTCTTCAAAGCAGTTGATAAGATTATGGGTCTTCGTGTAAGTGAAAAAGAAGAACATGTTGGTCTTGATATAGAAGAACATGGTATTGAATCTTATGCAGACTTTGAAATTAAAGGTATTTCAATTAGATAGGAAGTAATTATAACAGGTGATGGATGCCCATCCATCACCTTGATTATATAGCCTGATTCATTCAGGTGTATGCCCTTAGTTGATGTTAGCATCAACTTACATGATTTATTATAAGTCGTACATGATTTGCCCAAGATACATGTGCGAAGGTATGATTCCTCATCCTAAGAATTCTTCAGCAAAAGACCTTGTTTTCAAGGTCTTTTGTATGTGTATAAGGACTTTTTACTCTAGAGTCATAATAGGCTATAATGTAGTTGAGTTTGAATTTAGACAAATACTATGAAGGAAGTGATGGGATGGGACTTAAAGACCATTTGAAAAAATATAGCAAAGACATATACCCGATGCACATGCCAGGCCATAAGGGTGGTCGTATAAAACTAGTAGAGGATCCGTACCTAATTGATGTGACAGAGGTGGCAGAGACAGATCACCTATATCAAGCAGAAGGTATTATTAAAGATAGTTTAGATAAAATACAGGAATTCTATCAGTCAAAGAAAAGTATGTATTTAGTCAATGGTAGCACTGTTGGTATTTTAGCAGCAGTTGCTGGTGTACATAAAAGAGGTGACCATATATTGGTTGCTAGAAATTGTCATCAATCGGTTTACAATGCGGTTAAATTAAATGGGTTACAGCCACATTACATCTATCCTGCTATGACTCAATTTGGTCTAATTGGAGGCGTTAAGGCAGAGGATGTAAAAAAGGCTTTAATAACTAACCCGGAGATTGTTAGTTTGGTGATCACAAGCCCTACTTATGATGGGTTTGCATCAGATATAAAAGCGATTGCTGAAGTCTGTCACCGATATAATGTTCTATTGATAGTGGATGAGGCTCATGGTGCACATTTTCAATATGCTTCAATTTTTCCAGAATCTGCAGTAACTTTAGGTGCAGATATCGTCATTCATAGTACCCATAAAACTTTACCAACCATAACTGGTTCAGGCCTAATCCATCTTAACTTGGATGATGAATTTGAAAGCCAGGTTCTTGAAGCACTTGGCAACTATCAGACGTCCAGTCCTTCTTATATAATGATGGCCCAAATTGACGCCTGTGTACAAGACCTTGGTAAAGAAGAAATTATGTGGATAAAGTTTGGGCAGATACTGGATGATGTGAATAACCGACTGAAGAAGATGAAAAAGTTATATGCCCTTACTGACTATGCAAATGAGGCAGAAGGTATTGTAGCTAAAGATCCTTTAAAGAGTGTGATATTAGCAAGGGGTTTAAACCTAAGTGGGATAAATTTGGCACAGAAGCTAAAAGATGTTCACAAATTCCAAATGGAAATGGCAACACAATGTCACATGTTAGGTATTTTTTCATTAGCCGATGCAAAGAAGGACTTGATTCGATATAGTAAAGCTTTAGTCAAGTTAGATAAGAAGGTAAAAAAAGCCAACAAAAAGTCAACCAGTTATAGTTTATCAAAGATGACATCTATGTCATATTTGCCTCATGAAGTGGAGAACTATGATAAGAAATTGGTTGACCTTAAAGACTGTATTGGTAGTGTATCAGCAACTATGGTCACACCTTATCCACCTGGTATTCCAGTTATTGTTCCCGGTGAGGTGATAACAGAGCAATTGGCTAAGCATATTGAAGACTGGCTAGCTCAAGGTACAGATGTACTTGGTATTACTGACCACAAGGTTATGGTGATTGAGGAAGATTAGTCTTTGATCATATTTTGAAAGTAAGTTGATTCCTGATCAATTAAGTTGGCAATGGATTCAAAAGATACATGGAAGCTAGGATAGCCTGCCGCGTAAGGCGCTATTTCATAAGGGGAGTAATAGAGTGTTATACCCTCTTGGTCTAACATATATTGGGTGTTTTCATCAACAATAATTTCATCAATGGCAAAAAAGCGCTCAGGTTCTTCATTGGCCTGGGCTCTAATTATGTCCGTTAGTCTTGTATAGGCAGCTTCAGAGGTCATCATTTGATGAAGTTTGTACATGTCCCCGGTCATCAAATCAATGTGATAAGTTTCTTGAAAATGGTTAGGATGGGCTGCACCAAATCCATACCAATAAGTATAAACATTCAAATCAAGTATATGACCGGTTCTGAAGGAATCAAAAGTGACTTCATAAGTTGAGTATACTTCTTCAATGGATTGGGGCTGGTCAATAGAGTCTCTGTATAGTGCTAATAATTTTTCATTGGTGCTTGTATAAACATCTGTATCATCATTTTGAACTAACTGAGGAACTGTCACATGAGTGAAACGTGTTGATTCAAGGATGTGACTTTCTACAAAATAGTTATCTCCTAGGTCAGTTAGGCTATTGGCTTGCTCATCTTTACTTTGATAAACTAGTTCACCATCGAGGTTGAAAATCATTAAATCAGATTGGGTAAAGCTAGCATTATCTAAATAAAGGTATAGGTGTTTGTTAATAATATAGGCTTCACTATAACTAGGTAAAGTGGCTAGGGCATTAGATGATTCACTTAGGAATGTACCCGTCTTATCAATTAGATAGCTTTTTATGTGGTCAGCTGCTAGTAAAAGGTTCTCGTCTATAACATCCACTTCAAAAAATTGTTGATCAATAACTAAGTCACCTTTAGCGTTGTATAGAAGGACCTTATTGTATGCATCATCATAAACTTCAAAATCTTGAATAAGGCCAAAATAGCCATGACCATAAGATATGATTCTCATGTCATGTTCCATAATCACTTGAAGGTCTGTGTTGATTACCTTATAGATGCGATCATAATATTCGCCGTTACCTACAATGGCATAGCCATCCTTAAAAGCAGTAGCATAATCATAACTAGCTACTGTGAGTTTCTGTCCCTCAAACATATAACCATATAGCTTAGTTTCTGGGTCTTGATAGACTTGGTAACGACCAGTTTGACTTAAGTTTGCCAGGTTTAGATCGTAACTATCATAAGTGAACGGTTCAGACAAAGACCAGTCAATTCCGCTAATTATATATGATGCATCATCTGTACTAGCAACATAATAATAGCTATGCTCAATAAGATGAATGTAGTTGTATATGGGCTCAATGAGAATTTTGCCGCTAATATCTTTGATACCAAATTGGGTAAGCTCATCCTTCGTTTCAGAAAAAATAATTGGCAGTACTAGTGCAGGAACTTCTTCTTTGGAAGGCTCATTTTCATTAACTGACTTCTCGTTTTCATTTGAAGTATCTTGTGTGCTTTTTTCAGTGTTTAATTTTCCAGCATCTATATCTTCTATTGGCTCAACTATCGATGTAGTATCACTGTCTTCTACAAGTGGTTCTTGTGTAAGGTCAGGTTCTATAGAACATCCAACCAGTAAAACTAATCCTAGTAGTATACTAATAATATGTTTCATTTATTCTCCTATCTTAAAGGCTCTTAGTACATATAGTATACAGTTTGCCAATCAAGTATGGGTATTAAATAACCATTAAATGTGTTACAAATTTATTGAGTGTTACAGAACATTAAAATTTGCCAGTATATATGATATAATACTAAGGTATATTTTAAGAATGTAGTAAGGAAGGTAAAATATGGACGGTATTTTTATAACAATAGAAGGTGGAGATGGATCTGGTAAAAGCACACAGATTGACCTGCTTACCACTTATTTTGAAGCAAATGGCTATGAAGTATTGCTGACCAGAGAACCAGGTGGTACAGTGATTAGTGAGAAAATTCGAGAAGTTATACTGAATGTTGATCATATGGAAATGGTAGATATGACAGAAGCCTTGTTATATGCTGCTTCAAGAGCTCAACATACACAAGAGTTCATCATACCAAATATCAAAGCTGGCAAAGTTGTGATTTGTGATCGATATGTTGACTCATCAGTTGTTTATCAAGGCTATGCTAGAGGACTTGGTATAGATGAAGTTGAAGCCATAAATGCTCATGCTACAGTTGGAACAAAGCCGGATCTAACCATCCTTCTAGACTTGCCACCAGAGATTGGTCTAGCACGGAAGAAGAGTCAACAAGCCCTTGATCGTCTTGAGTTGGCATCTGATTCATTCCATATGAAAGTATGTGAAGGCTATAGGGAGTTGGCAAGAAGACATCCAGAACGTATATTATCCGTTGATGCCACACAATCTATTGAAGACATTCATAAAGTGATTGTAAGTGAAATTATTAATAGAATAAAGTAGATTATCAGAGCCATCCTTTTTTAGGATGGCTTTTTAAATTTGATTCTCATTTGCATTAGGGTGTATAATATTATTAGATGAGTAGGACCAATAAGGAAGTGATTAGATGAAAAGACAAACACAAGTTAAAGTGAGAAGCATTGATGCTATGGTCCCTGTTAACATTACATTACCTGACAAACCAGAACTTGGTGATACTATCACCCAAAAATGGCAGAACATCATTGATATCATTGCCAAAATTCTGGATGTGCCAAGTGGTCTCATTATGAAGGTGACAGAAGAAGATATGGTTGTTCACGCTATGAGTAATACACCTGGAAACCCTTATGAGCTTGGTGGAAGTGATACATTGGGAAAAGGTCTATACTGTGAAACGGTCATTGGCACAAATGATGAATTGCTTGTACCTAATGCGCTTGAAGATGCCTTGTGGGCGGACAACCCTGATGTTAAACTAGACATGATTTCTTATTATGGTTTACCACTAAGATGGCCTGATGGTGATTTTTTTGGCACCGTTTGTGTTCTTGATAATAAGACCAACTATCAGACTGAGTTGTTTAAGAAGTTGATGAAGGAGTTTAGAGACTCAATGGAAAGTGATCTGGATATGCTGCTCCATAAAGACCAGATTGAGTTTATGATTAGCCATGACCCTCTAACCAAAAGTTACAATAGAAGAAAAATAACTCATAATCTAGAAGATGAGTTTAATAGATTTAGAAGAGCTGGTGTCCCATTTTCTGTTATGATGATGGACATAAATGATTTTAAGACGATTAATGATACTTATGGTCATAACGTAGGTGATGAAGTATTGGTTAGATTTTCAGAGATTATAGAACATAGCATACGTACCGTTGATACTTTTGGACGTTGGGGCGGCGATGAATTTTTGATGATTTGCTACAACACGACAATTGGGATAGTTGAAGAACTTTCTCTTAGACTAATGGAACTTGTAAGTAACACTAGGTTTGATAAAGTCGGAACAATAAAAGTATCCGTAGGCAAGTCGACAGTAGAAGAAAGTGATGTCAGTGTAGATGCCGTGATTAATAGGGCTGACCAAGATATGTATGAAGTTAAGAAAATTATCAAATAGAAAAAGGTGCTTTCTTAAGCACCTTTTTATTACTTCTATAGTTGATTTTTATGACCAGCTCTTAAGACCTTATACTCACCAGTTTCAGTGTTTAACTCATAAATATTAAAGTTAGTTTTAATATCAAAGCCATCATAATGTTGAGCTAAGTTGAGTGAGGCTGACCCATCAGCGCCGCTGACAATTCTATGGAATACATGCCTTGGCCAAACCAACATAGCGCCACCTTCAAAGATTAGCTTACCATTTTTATGAACTGAATTTGCAGTCACTGTAAAATGTTCAACTTTTCCATGGTCTGGTGTGTAAATATCAACTTCTCTTGTGCCATGTAAGACAACTAAGTTGTCCGCTTGGTGGGTGTGCATATACCAGGGTTGTTCCACATCCCCGACAGGTTCAGGTGAAACAGCATTACCTCTATGTAAAACACGGTCCAGAGAATCTATATGACTAATAGAATCTAAGGGAATAAGGTCAAAAGTAACACCTTTTGTCTTACGAAATGTTTTAAATTCAATAATTTGATAGAGACCTTGTACTTCATCAATAATGTTATCCATATATTTTACCCTTTCTTTTTACGACCTATTTTCATAAGTATCATTAATTTCATTATAGCATAGATATTGGTGATGTTTAGCTTGATGACCTGATTTTATAGTGTATAATTGGGTAGTAACATAAAAGAGCGTGGAGGTTGTTATGGAGACATTTTTTAACTTTGTAGGAAAAATCGATTATGGTGATAAAATAATCTGGTCTTTGGTTTGGTTATTCACCCTAATACTATTAAACAAATTAATAAACAGAATTTTATATAAAGCAATCAAGACACAAGGCAAGTATTATACAATTAAGAAGCGGATGAATTATTTGACAAGTTTTATCTTCTTTTTACTGATGTTATTTATTTGGTCAGACTCAACAAGTAACTTAACCACTTATATAGGTTTGTTGTCAGCCGGTATTGCCATTGCCTTGAAGGAATTCTTTGTTAATATAGCAGCTTGGCTATTCATAGCATTTAAAAAACCATTTGATGTTGGCCATCGTGTTCTTATAGGTGATCAAAGAGGTGATGTTATTGATATTAGGGTTTTTCAGTTTTCTCTTATGGAAGTGAGCTCTTATGAGGATGGTGAGCAGAGTACTGGGCGAATCATTGATGTGCCTAATTATTACGTACTTACTTATCCAGTCATAAACTACACTAAAGGGTTTGAGTACATATGGAACGAGATCAAAGTGGTTGTGACCTTTGAAAGCGACTGGAAATTGGCAAAGACATTGTTAACAGATATTGTTAATAAAGATGCAGCTCATTTAACAGATAATGTAAAAACACAGTTGAATGAAGCGGCTAAAAAATATATGATTCAGTACAACAAGTTAACACCTATTGTGTATACAGATGTTTTAGATAGTGGTGTACAACTAACGCTTAGATACTTATGTTCGCCAAAACAACGGAGAACTAGTAACAACGCCATTTGGGAGGACATTCTAATTATGTTAGATGAGCAAGACAATATTGATCTTGCCTACCCAACACGACGGGTTGTAAATGGATAGAATATGACAAAGAGCTAATTTCACTTAGATGAAATTAGCTCTTTTATGTCTTACTTAACTTTGTTGTTAAGTGGTTCAAAGTTGAATTTGATAAAATCTTTGTTGGCATCTGGTCGGTATCCCTTCACATGATTTTTGTTGTTTTGATTTAGGTTCATGGCAACGTAATCAATAGGGGGTACAGGTATGTATTGCATTAACATATAGGTCACTCCTTTCCTCATCTCTGTATATATCATAATACAGATGATGACTCAATACTTGACAGATTGTGCTGTCTTTTGTCTGATGAAGGCTAGTTTACTACATATGTTGCCAAAGTAGTAGGTAGAGTTTAACTTAAAAATGGCATTTTAAGGTCCGTCCCCAAAGTGCCAAAATAGTACTTTGGGGACGGACCTTAAAGTGACGCTTATGCAAATTTGATGGCTAAGATACCATCTTCAAGTTTAGCAGACACGATGTCTTTCCCTTTGATGTTATCAGGTAAAGTCAAACATCTCTTCTCATTCTTGATGGATATATGTACCTCTCCCTGGCTTTGGGCAAGGTCCATCTCTGACTTATCAGCAAAGGGTAGATAGATTTCTAGTAAATGATGATCAGCTTTCTTAGTTAGTGTGAAGCTTTTGTGTTTAGACAAAACATCCATTGGGTTAACATCTTCGTAAAAGTCACTGATGGATTCTAGAATCTTTAAAGTACGTAGCTCATGTTTTTGAAGCATAATCTGAAACTTAGGTAAATCCTTAAAACTTTCTTCTAACTCTGTCAGACCTTCTTCTTGTAAATCTACCCACTTGTTGAAGTAACCTACTAGGGCTTCGTCAGGGTATATTTTATTAATAATAATAGCGTCAACATTATAGTCAAATAATTGTAACCAAGTGAAGTTTCTTTTGGTTTCTTTAACAACAATCTTTTCAGCGGTTGTAACGATTCTTAAAGAGACAACATCTTTGTTTAACATAAGAGCTTGTAAGCGGTCAAGTTTATCCATCAACACTTCAATATCAGCAAAGACATTGTCTTCAGGCATAGGAATTTTTGAGACCTTCTGAATGAGTGGTCCTGCTACCTTAACCATTTTACGTTTAAAAGGCATAATTGTTTCTATCATATGACCAAACAATTCAGGGAACTTAAGCATAGTTAAAGTTTCACCCGTAGGTGCACAGTCAACGATCAACACATCATAAGATTGGCCTTCATAAATGTCCAAAATACTAAAGAGGGAAAAGAGTTCTTCAAGCCCAGGAAAGACAAGTAGCTCTTCGGCTTCAATGCCATGGTCACTTTTGGCTGTCAGGATTTCTTTCATATAGTCTTTAAGATTTCCCCATGCTGCTTCATTCTGATTTACAACATCCACTTCCATTGCATCTAAGTTTGGAGCAACAGTTAGGGCTTCAGAGGATAGTGTTGTGTCTAAGGCATCTGATAAACTATGGGCTTGGTCGGTAGATATGACCATAACTTTCTTACCTTCATTAGCCAATTTAATGGCTGTTGCTGCAGCGATACTTGTTTTACCAACGCCACCTTTACCTGTGTAAAGTAATATACGCATAATTGATTTCCTCCTATCCTATATCAACTTTTTTAACATGTGGTTTAGCTTGTGATTCTTCTGTATCCTTATCTGTTGTTGAGTCTTTTTCATTCATTGCAAGGAATGTTTCTATTACAATGGCTCTAACTTCTCGACCAATGACATCTATATGTTTAGAAATATCACCGGGCAACAAGGAGCTAAGTGCTTCTTTTTCTAACTTTTTTGCTTCAAGTAATTTATCAATTGCAGACAATGTATTTGCATTCATAGGAACACCCCTTTACTCTTGTGATATTGTGATTAAGAGATTGTCATCTTCAAAAGATGCTTTGCTTATAAAATGATCTCTTAAGATACTTGGTTTTGGTATACTTCGCTTAAAATTACCTATTTTCAGAATGATATCTGTTGCTGATTCGTGCATGTCAACATCTCCTTTATTTGTGCAAGGGAGATATAGCTTTAAGACATAACCACCTTCAACCTTTTCATACTTATCTTCATGTTCATCTGGGACAATGGCAAAAACATCTCTATCTCTGAGGACATTTTGCTCAATCTTATCAATGCCGGTCAAACCATTAAGATCTGTATCAAACCATGGTATGTTGTAGATTGGTGTATTGTAAAAGACAGCATTTAACTCTTCTATGTAATTACTTTGAATTGTAATCCACTCATTGAAGAAAGGGTTGTCAATATCATTTGGTAATATACGGTTGATGTATAAACCATCTACATGGAAGTTATATAAGTTCATGTACATGTAGTTACGTTTGGTTTCTTCAACCACCATTTTTTCTGGCATTGCAACAAGTCTAATGGATGTCACCTCTCTATTTTTAAGGAGTGTTTGCAAGTCCATCATTCTAACAAATAGCTTTTCTATATCAGAGATAGCAGCTTTATTTGGCAACTCCATTTTGAAGACGGTTTTAGAAATTGGTGATAGAACTCTAAGGGCAACCTTACCAACTGGAAGGAACTTCTCCATATACCAGGAAAGTAGTTCAGGAAACTTGAGTAAAGCAAGGGTTTCACCTGTAGGTGCACAGTCAACGATGATCCTATCAAATTCATTGCTCTCATAGATTTCTAGAATCTTTAAGAGGGAAAGGAGTTCATCTTGGCCAGGAATAACGGATAGTTGATCCAAGTCTTCAACAGGTAACCCAGAAGAGGAAATCATAGTTAGCAACCCTTGTTTCATATCAGAAAATTCATTTTCCAACATATGATAGGGGTCTATCTCTAGGCCATATAAATTGTCATCAATTTTTGTGGTGGTTTTACCAAGTTGTGTTTGAAAAATATCACTTAAGTTATGGGCCATGTCCGTGCTGACTATAAGTGTCTTTTTTTGCTCTAATGCAGAGTGCCTTGCGTGAGCAGCGGCCACACTTGTTTTACCAACACCGCCTTTGCCTGTAAAGATTAATATTCTACTCATAGTATCCTACCTTTCATTGATTTAATTCATCATGCGAATAGTTCGGTTGTCGAAGTATATGGTGAAATAAGGGCTACCCGAAGGTAGCTTATAGTTCTCTAATTACTCAATCGTAATTCTGCGGACTGCTTTAGGTGTTACTACTTTTGTCGGCTCTTCCTGCAATAAGCCAATCACCTTTGTAAAAATGCTGCCAACAAGGGCAATTTCTTCTGCTGATAAGGAGGTCATAACTTTTTGCCCATAGGTCATGACGGCTTGTATGATTGTATCTATCTGGGCTTTACCATCTTGGGTTAAAGTAATAAGTACAACACGTTTATCATGACTACTTCGTATACGTTGTACCATACCTTTCTTTTCCATACGTGAAACAATGCCTGTTGCTGTATTTAGTGGTACACCAATGTACTCAGCAATCTGTGACATATTCACATCTGGCGTCCTATACATAATCATGAACACTAATAATTCATTCTTGGTACAGTTAAGAAGGATGTTTTCCCATGTTTCTTGAGAAAGTAAAACTTTGACCTGATCAAATATTTCAAATAGTGACGTTTCTAAGTTGTTAAAATCGATCATAAATTTACTTCCTCCTTCGAATTAATTTAATTCTACCACCGAAGTATTATTTTGTCAAACAATTTTATAAAAGAAAATGTAAAGCCAGAGCAATCACAAATATACCAATAAATCCAGCAATCATATAATTGAGTGATTTAGAATAACCCTTTGGAGATATTTGCCCTTTTAAATCCATCGACTTCATAATTGGGTATAAACGCCAGTAGAATGAAAAAATGGAGGCAATGAGGACAATGGTCGCCATAAGTTGGGTGATTGGACTACCGGTAATAATTATCACAATAATTAGAACGATAAAGATCAGTTTGGTCCCCGCAACCCAGTAAACTAAGTATTTAACAAAATTGTGCATCTCTTCATCTTCCTTAGAACGTTCCCAGGCATTAAAGACGCCTATACCATTACCAATTTTAGATCCTGAGTTGAAATAAAGGGTTGTAACATTGAGAACTTCTAGAATGATAAATATTAACATTGCAATTTGTAAGATCGACATAAGCTTCCTCCTATTGTGTATAGTACCATTCTATAGGTACTTATACTGGATGGCAAGAAATAAGTTTTGACCGTTTGACATTAAAGTCTTTATTATATATAGTGATATCGTAATATATAAATATAGTAGGAGCTTAAGCAATTATAGGAGACCAGCATGAAAAATAAAGTAGCAAAGTTTGAAAATCCCAAAAGAGTTGAACTTCTAGAACCCAAAAAAACTTTAACAGCTATTGAGGTTACGCAAGACAGTCATTTATTAGATTATGGAGCTGGAACAGGCGTATTTAGTGTCCCTGCTTGTGAGATGATTAAAGGCACAGTGTATGCTTATGACATAAATGAAGAAATGATAGGCATTTTGGAAGATAAAAAAGTAAAACATGGGTTGTCTAATCTAGAAATCATCCATGGAAAAGACCAATTAGACATCATCCCTAGCAAGAGTTTAACACACATTATATTGGTGACAGTGTTACATGAGATTGACAATAAGGCAGAAATGTTTGAACATTTTGATAAACTCCTTCAACCTGGTGCTACAGTCACGATTATTGAGTTTCAATATAAGGAAACTAAGATGGGACCTTCTTTGTCACATAGAATGAAAGAAGAAGACATCACATCACTTTTTGAAAGTCACAAGTATACATTAGTGAGTGGCCAAGAACCAAATGATGTATTTGTGCGTTTAACTTATAGGAGATTTTATGAAACTATTTCGTAATATGCAAGACAGATTTTTTGTGATCACCATAGTATTTTTTATTGTAGGTATGATTCATGTGTCATTCTCACTAATTGGACTCTTATGTTTTACTTTACCGTTTTACTATTATTATCGTTACAAAGATAAGATTTGGTGTAAATATATCTGTCCTAGAGCGGGTTTATTTTCACAACTATTTAGTAAAGTTGGACTTAACCTTAAGAGACCTAAGTTCATTGTTGGAAAGAGACTAAGGAAGGCAGTTGTAATCTATTTTGCTGTCAATTTGTTCTTTATAACTATGTCAACCATTGCAGTGACAGTAGGTAAAATTCAACCAATTGAACAAGTCAGATTTCTGATTATGTTTCCATGGCCATTTGACCTGCCTCAACTACTTAGCTTTCCTGTACCACCACCACTCCTCCACTTTAGTTATAGAATATACTCTATGATGTACACATCTACTATTATTGGGCTCATTCTTGGTTTCCTTTATAAGCCTAGGACATGGTGTATCATATGCCCAATAAATACTCTAACATCAAAAGGCAGTAATCGATAATGATTATTACCTAATAATTATTGATAAAAGATTCACAATTTGTTCATTGACTTGGTAATGAGAATCATTTATAATAACCAAGCAACATAACAATGATTATTATTATCAATGGAGGCATTATGAAAAGATTTATTAGCATGTTAGTGTTAGTAGCACTTACAATAGCCATAGCAGGATGTGGCACATCAGAAGAGAAAGTTGTCAATATCTATACAGATAGACACTATGATACAGACCAGGCACTATTTGACCAGTTTACAGAAAATACAGGCATAGAGGTGAATGTTGTTAAAGCTGGATCGGACGAACTTTTAGAACGTCTTGCTTCAGAAGGCGAAGATACAGAAGCCGACTTAATCATCACATCAGATGTTGGTAGATTATATAGGGCAACAACAAAAGACTTAGTTAAACCCTTTGATTCTAAGCTGATTTTAGAACAAGTACCTGAGAATTTAAGAGATGGTGATAACAATTGGACAGCCTTAACATTTAGGGCAAGAGTCATCACATATGCTCTTGACCGAGTAGACCCTTCACAATTGTCAACTTACGAAGCATTAACGGAGCCTGAATGGGCAGGAAAAGTATTAATTAGAAGTTCGGGTAACATCTATAACCAATCTTTAGTGGCTTCGTTTATAGCCTTAAATGGAGAAGAAGCGACTAAGGATTGGGCATCTGGTATGGTAGCCAATATGGCAAGGACACCTGAAGGAAACGACAGAGATCAAATGAAAGCTGTAGTAGCTGGAGAAGGTGATGTTGCTGTTGTGAATACCTATTATGTTGGTAAACTTCTGAATTCATCAGATGCATATGAAGTGGAAGTAGGAGAAAAGATTGGTGTCTTTTTCCCTAATCAAACAAGTAATGGAACACATGTAAATATTAGTGGTGCAGCCCTCACAAAATATGGTGAGAACAGTGCAGCGGCAACTGAGTTACTAGAATTCTTAACAGGTGAAGTTGCTCAATATGATTATGCCAATGCTAACTATGAGTACCCAGTAAACCCAAATGTAGAGATTTCAGATTTGTTAAAAAGCTTTGGTACTTTTGAAGCTCAAGATATAGACCTAGCATTACTTGGAGAATATAATGAAGCAGCTGTGAAAATTATGAATGAGGTAGGCTGGCAATAATATGATTAAAAAGTTAAGGGGACAAAGTCCCCTTTTTCTAGTTGTAACCATGATTGTTCTAATGATTCTGATGCCTTCTGTAATGGTTTTAACAAAACTGTTTGAACCTGTATCTGAATCATGGGAACATATCAAAACATACCTTTTATGGGACTATATAGAGAACTCCTTAGTGTTGATGATCGCTGTTAGTATCTTTACAGGTATCCTTGGCACCTTTTTTGCCTGGGCATTAACCAAGTATGAATGGAAGGGTGGCAAAATTTTAGAAGTTCTACTTTTCCTACCTATGGCAATACCACCCTATATTGCTGGTTATGTTTATGGTGGAATATTTACAAGTTTTGGTACGCTCGATCGAATACTCATGTCTTTTAACCTGACTCCTATTCGAATAGATATGTTATCAATGGGTGGAGCGATCTTTGTCTTTAGCTTATGCCTAATGCCTTATGTGATGTTGGTTACAAGAAACTTTTTTGACAAAATGCCAAAGACTGTTGAGGAGTCATCAAGACTTCTTGGTAAAGGCCAAGTTTATACATTCTTCAAAATTATCCTACCAATGGGTAGGAGCGCTGTTGTTGGTGGTATCGTTTTGGTGATGTTGGAAGTGCTGAATGATTATGGCTTAGTTAAATATTTTGGTATCCCTACCTTTAGTACAGCGATTTATACAACTTGGTTTGGCTTATCAGATGTGGATGGTGCTATTAGATTGGCATCTAGCTTGATGTTGATAGTGGCCGTAGTTCTAATTACTGAACAATTTCTTCGAGGAAGAGGAAGAGCCAGTCAAGCAAGAGCTGTTTCAGGAAGACAAAACAAAGAGAGAGCTCCTAAAGCATTTAGGTGGGTCTTCTATATAGTAACCACTTTGACCATTACTTTCAGTTTGATTATACCAGTCTTACAATTGCTATATTGGAGCATCATAGCCAATCAGGAAGTGGTATTTAGAAAGTTTGATAAGATTTTATCCCAGACATTAGTCTTAGCCTTGAGTGTGACTATATTGGTTATCATTGGGGGCATTCTGATTGGTAATTTAAATCGGCTTAATCAAAGTATGATGTCAAAAATATATGGTAGGGTTGTTATCCTTGGTTATTCTGTCCCTGCATCCATTATTGCTATATCTGTATTGGTATTTTTCATTACCATTGACAGAAGCCTTGGTGGCTTATACGATTTACTTAACTTCAAAAACCTGTTTTTAACAAGTAGTTTGGCTATGTTGATATTTGCCTTATCCATTAGATTTATGGCTATAGGATTTAACAACATAGAAGCTGGCTTTTCTAAAATGGGTAAGACCTATTATGAGGCTTCAAAGACCCTTGGAAAAACAGAATGGCAGACCTTTAGATATGTGGATTTACCAATTCTGAAACCAGCCATTATCAGTGCAAGCATCTTAACATTTGTTGATGTACTAAAAGAATTACCATTAACACTGATACTTCGACCATTTAATTATGATACACTTGCAACTAGGGTATTTACCTATGCCGGAGACGAGATGATTCATGAAGCTAGTATTTTTGCCCTTCTGATTATCGGTGTTTCAACAATAGCCTTACTCATACTATTACGACTTAGAAAGGGGAAAACCATTGATCCAGCTTAAAAATATTTCATTTAAATATAAAAACGCTACAGAAGCAACCTTAAAAAAAATAAATTTGCACCTAAATGAAGGTGATGTTTTAGCTGTTGTTGGACCTAGTGGGGGAGGAAAGTCTACACTACTAAGAGTGATAGCAGGATTAGAAGAACCTTATGAAGGTCAATTATGGATTAATGATCAAGTGATGATTGATAAAGGAACAATGGTCAAACCTGAAAAACGTGGGGTAGGTATGGTATTTCAAGATTATGCCTTATTTCCACATATGACCATAAGCAAGAACATTGAATATGGTATTTCTTCACTTGCTAAAAAGGAACGACAAGATAGAATAGAGGAAGTCCTTGAACTTGTTGAGTTAGAAGGTTATGAGAAGAGATATCCTCACGAATTAAGTGGTGGCCAACAACAAAGAATTGCCTTAGCAAGGGCACTAGCCCCAAAACCAAAGATTCTCTTATTAGACGAACCATTTAGTAATCTGGACACTCAACTACTTGAGAAAGTAAGAGAAGATTTATTCTCAATTATTAGAAAAACCAATATGACAACCATCATGGTTACTCATAATCCAGAAGATGCAAAAAGCCAGGCAGATCAGACCGTTGTGATAGACGCAGGTGTAATGAGTGTTGAACTGAATGTTTAATTTGTTATCGATTTAACAATCTTGTAATAAAATAGTATAACTTTTGACCAATATGACCGTTGACATTTATAACTTTTGGCGTTATGATGGTTCCATAATTAAATAACTAGTTGTTAGACCAGTCTAACAACGTACACGCTTAATTCGTAAGAAGCGGGGGACCCACCTAAGTAATGGGGCGCATACTTGATCCTAAGTAGGAACATCAATCAGTTCTAGCCCGACAGCTAACCTCGTCAGCATTGATCGAGAGTACAATTTGGATAAATATCCCAGATGACTCTAGGGGTATTTTTTGTGTTCAAATTTAATCCAATCATACTGATGACAGGAATCTCCAGCGCTTATGAACCAAAGAAACAGGAGGTAGTTAATATGTTATATTTAGCGATTGCACCTTTTAGTATTATTGTTATTATACTTGGATTATGGTTATCAGGATTTAGAGTTATACCAAACAATAAAATAGGGATTGTTGAGAAGTGGTGGTCTTTCAAAGGCTCATTGAATGAACAGATTATTGCCCTTAATGGAGAAGCAGGCTATCAACCAACTGTGTTAAGAGGTGGTATCCATTTTCTTTCACCACTCATGTACAGAGTTCATATAGCGCCTCTCGTGACCATTCAACAAGGTGAGGTTGCTTATGTATTTGCAAGAGATGGAGAACCACTACCTGGCACTCAAACTTTGGCAAGAGTTGTACCCGAGTCTCACAATTTTCAGAGTGTTGAAGGCTTCTTAAGGAATAAGGGTCAAAAAGGTATTCAAAGAGCCATCATACGTGAAGGAACTTATGCTTTTAATTTAGCCCAGTTTGTTATTATTTCGCAGAACAGAAACTATAGCTTGTCCCTTGAGAAGGGTGAGCAGGAAACTATCCGCAAAATGAGTGAGAAAATCCATGTTCGTAATGGTTTTACACCAATTGTGATTAAAGGTGTAGATGATCAATTAGGTATCGTCACAGTTCATGATGGTCCATCTTTATCGCAGGACTACATCGTTGCACCAACTGTAGGTGATGATAGAAATATGACAGAGACTTATCACAATAATTTCCAAGATGTAGAGAAGTTCTTAGTGGCGGGTGGTTATAGAGGACGTCAATATCAAGTGTTAACAGAAGGAACCTACTTCATTAACCGTATGTTTGCCACTGTTGAACTCATTCCAAAAACCATCATTCCAGTGGGTAGTGTTGGTGTTGTAATCTCCTATACTGGTGAGGTTGGTATTGATTCATCAGGGGATGACTATAAACATGGTGAGTTGGTTGAAAAAGGTTACCGAGGTGTATGGCGTGATCCTTTGACTCCAGGTAAATATGCCTTTAACACTTACGCTGGTGAGATTGTTGGCGTACCTACAACCAATATAATCCTTAAATGGATTTCTAATGAAGGTGGCGACCACTTGTTTGATAGTAACCTAAAGGAAGTTAGTTTAATCACCAAAGATGCATTTGAACCATCATTACCTCTTTCAGTGGTCTTGCATATTGATTATAAGAAGGCACCTTTTGTCATTCAACGTTTTGGTGATATCAAAATGTTGGTTGACCAAACATTGGACCCAATGGTGAGTGATTACTTTAAGAATATTGGACAAAGTAAGACCTTGATAGAATTGCTACAAGAACGAAGTGATATTCAAGAAATCTCTTCATTGGAGATGAAGGCGAAGTTTGAGCACTACAATATTGAACTTGAAGAGGTCCTAATTGGTACACCAAGTTCTTCATCCAAAGACAACAAAATCGAGGTTATTTTAGCACAGTTAAGAGATCGTCAAGTAGCGATGGAGCAAATAGAGACTTATAACCAACAGGAAAAAGCGGCTATTAAAGAACGTGAACTTAATGAAGCAATGTCCAAGGCAGCGCAACAAAAAGCCTTAACTCAGTCTGAAATTAATATTAAAGTACAAGACAATGAAGGTAAGGCGGCCTACCAAAGGTCATTACATGATGCTGAGAAAATCAAAGCTATGGCAAGTGCAGATGCAGCGAAGATTAAAGCTATAGCTGTGGCAGATGCTGAACGTGAAGCTAAGATTGGTATCAGTAAAGCCGTAGCCATTAATGAACAAGTTAAGGCTTATGGTGGTCCTAAATATCAAGTCCTTCAAGATGTTGTATCCAAATATACCAAGGCAATTGAAGGTGGACAAATCCAGATTGTGCCTAAAACATATGTCAATATGGGTGGTGGTGATCAGGAAGGTCCGTTGAATCCTTTGGAAAGTCTTTTATCTCTATTACTCACTAAGCAGTTTGATGATGGTGGTATAGGAGATGATTTGTAAACAGAGGAGTTAGAATCATTTAAAGAACAGTTATTGAAATAATGAAAAGGGGCTGTCTCAGAATAAATTCTGGGATTGCCTTTTTCTTTTATCTAGTTTTATAAATCGCTTCAGCCATCATACTTTCGAAAAATAACCTGATTCCCGGGTTGCAAATCTAAAGCGGACCTTTCCATTTCTAGTTTCTTAAGTCTGAAATATATGCCGCAAGGATGACCTCTCCATCAGAACACTTTTTCTAAAGCATAATGACTTTCACTCTCTTTTCAAAAGCAAGAAAAAACGGACGATTTTCATGTGATTACTCACCTGAAAGGGTCCGTTTTCCTGTATAATTAAGGTATCTGACAACCTAAAAATACAGGAGAATTATACCATGATAAAGACAAGTAAACAACTCACTTTGCCACTTAATCTTGAAGTGCTTATTCCAGATGATGATTCTGTTAGAATCCTTAGCATGATTGCTGATGAGCTAGATTACACATCTCTTTATAATACCTACTCTAGGCTTGGTTCAAAGCCAAAGAACTCACCAAAAACTTTATTCAAGATACTCGCTTATGGTGCCTCACAGACTGTAACATCAACAAGAAAGCTTGAACAAGCTTGCAAAAGAGATATTAACTATATGTGGCTACTAGAAGATGAAAGCGTTCCAGACCACAATACTCTAGCTAGATTCAGATCTGAACGGTTACCCTTGGTTGTAGATGATTTGTTTTATCAGTTTATTAGTCTTCTTTATGACCTAGAAGAGATACAGCATGACCACCTCTTTATTGATGGCACTAAACTTGAAGCTAACGCCAATCGTTATACCTTTGTTTGGCGAAAGGCAGTTGAAAAGAATGAAATCAAGCTTCATGAAAAAGTCGACAAGCTGCTGATTAGCCTAAAAGAGGTTTATGGTTTTAGTGGGTCTCTAAGTGGTGAAGACTATTTAAGTCTACTAAAAGAAATGAAAGACTATATGGATCAATACAAAGAAGATAAGCAGCTAAGCTTTGTATATGGTAAAGGAAAAAGAAAAACACCCTTTCAAAGAGATTATGAAAGTGTCCAAGCCTTCCTCGAAAGACAAGAACGTTATAACTTAGCTGCCAGACTTTTTAATGGTCGTAATAGTTATTCAAAAACAGATTCAGATGCTACTTTTATGCTTATGAAGGAAGATCATATGAGAAACAGCCAGCTCAAGCCTGGCTACAACCTACAGATTGGTGTAGAAAATGAGTATATTATAGCCGCTGAAACTTATAGCCATAGAAACGACCAGCTCACCCTTGTACCTTTCCTTAACCATATCCAGGCACAGTTAAAGGTGCGTCATAAAGATATCGTAGCTGATGCAGGCTATGAGAGCGAAGAAAACTACAATCATTTAGCCCAAAACAGTCAAACCGCCTATATCAAACCATCTAACTATGAACAGCAAAAGAAAAGTAGCTTCAAAAATAAAATCGGACGACGAGAGAATATGACCTACTGTGAAGAAGGTGATTACTATCTTTGCCATAACAAGAAGAAGCTTAATTACACTCACGATAAAAAGAAAACTTCTGCTTCTGGCTATGAAACACAATCAAAGGTATACGAGTGTGAAGATTGCAGTAACTGCAATGTGAAGTCGAAGTGTACAAGGGCCAAGGGTAATCGTAGGTTGGAGGTAGCTACAAAGTTCTATGAAATGAGACAAGAATCACATGCAAACATTACAAGTGAAAAAGGTATTCTTTACAGAATGAATAGATCTATACAAGTAGAAGGTGCTTTTGGTGTACTAAAAGAAGATTATAGCTTTAGAAGAGTAAGCATGAGAGGAAAAGAGAAAGTCAGGACTGAAATCCTCCTCATGTGTTTTGGTTACAATATCAACAAACTCCACTCAAAAACAGTAAATGGAAGGCTCAAAACTAGACTTCATAAGTCTAAAAAAGATGCTGCATAAAATGTGCAAGTGAATATCTCATAATAAGGTGCTAAGTTTTAGGACCTCTTATTAGTCATGTTTAAAAACTACTAATACTACCAAAATAATGACTTCTATGCACAAGAAAAGACCTATCTCAGATTTTTCATTCTGAGACAGGCCCTT
>PPCM01000598.1_pt1 | contig 27355 bp, 22 predicted proteins | sample 1555541 | NCBI WGS metagenome assembly PPCM01 (sample SAMN05284479, study PRJNA326546) | Marine sediment metagenome, whole genome shotgun sequencing project. | isolation source: marine sediment | place: Germany: Wadden Sea | collected 2012-09-05 | reverse complement strand
GGCCGCTGCTGCTCATCTCGGCGCTTGCCGAACCCTTCAAGGTTGCGGCGGCTCCCGCTTCCGCCGTTATATTGGTTCCCCCCGCCGTAATGTCGCCGGAAGCGGTGAGTTCGATATTTCCCCCGGCCTCGATGGTTGCATTGCCGGAACAGGTCACCTTGAAATCGGCCGGTGAATCGATGGTAACGCCGTCGGCGTTCATCGTCATGCTGTTGCCGTTGAGCTCCACCATGCGAATGGAGCTGTCGTCCTCGTCGAGAAAGAGCTGGTGCCCCCCCGGGGTTTCCAGGGTGATGATTTTCTTGTCGTCGTCAAAGTGAAAGCGCATTTCACTCCTGGAAATATACCCCTTTTCATGGTTGTCGTCGGATGCATCGATGGGGGCCGGGTTTGCCGCACTGTGAAATCCGCCCAGGACCACCGCGGCTCCGGGATCCCCTCCGAGAAATCCCACGACGACCTCGTCGTCTATCTCGGGACGCCAGACGAATCCGCGATTGTTTCCGGCATCCGGCGATGCAAGGCGGGCCCAGACCCCGCTTCCCTCGGGTGTGATCATGGGAAGATGCACCAGTACCCTGCCCGCGCCGTCCGGATCGTCCTGGAGCTGGAGGACCTTGCCCACATGCAATCCGCCGATGGCGGGAACAAGTTCGGTAAAGGGGATGTAATTTGACGCCTCATGGAACAGTTCACTTGAAAGCCCCAGTTGCGCGTCGCTTTCCCAGCCTCCGTCAAAGAGCTCATGGCGAACCCCGGAAACATATGCCTTGCCGCTGAAGCGTTCTCCAAATCCCTTGAGTTCCACCGTCATCCCCGGCTGCACCTCGTGATTTCCGGTAAACCGGACCCTTCCGGTGATCCGGCTCATGCGCTGAAGCAGCATCCGGCCGTCCGCCCAGTTCTGAAGGGCGCTTTCATCCAAGAACCCTGCGTCATACACCGTTTCCTCCCGGTCTCCGGCCGCCGCTGCAAGATCCGCCGGCGAAAGGTTGCCGAACTCAATTTCCGGCGCCTCCTCGGCCTCGGCCTCCGAAATCGCCTGATCCGCCTGTTGCCACGAAACGCCTTTGACGGCCGCCGCCTGGAACCTGGCGTCCATTTCGAGATCCAGCTCGGTTACATCGGCGCCGTATGTCAGGGTGACGATGGGGTCCGCGTTGAACTCCGGTGCCGCCACCTTGAAATCGTGATCGATAAGGGTCAGCACCTTGCCGTTGGCGCGGGTTCTTGCCGTTATAAAATCCCAGTCCGTGCTCCTGTGCTGAACGATCCTGAGGTGGGTGACGCTCATGGCTTCCACATCCGGAGAAAGATCCGGGTAGTTTCCCAGGATCTCCTCGATGATATCCGAATCCGTTGATTCCTCGTAGAGTTCGTTCCTGGGGTTCAGGGTGAGCTTGAAGGCCGCATCCCTTGCCTCCAGCATGAGCTGGGACTGGCCGGAAAGCTTTACCCGGATACGGTGCTTCACCAGGATTCCCTTGAAAATTTGCTGTTCGTCGCCGTTGTCCCCGGCCGTTACGATCAGCTCCTTTCCCGGAACAAAGGTATCCTGGTTGCTCACGGGAAAATCGGACAGGTTGGTTTCCCCGTCCACGAGAACAACCTTTGCCGATGGAATCCGGTTGATCTCCCGGCTCACCACAACGGATACGATCTGAAGTTCGGCCGACACGGCCTCACCGTCGATCTTTATGCTGAAGGTAATGCGTTCAGGCATGGTCCTCCTTCAGCATTTCCAGGTCCCTTACGGGCGGAAATGCGATTCTTGTTCCGGTTGTTAGTTTCCTGAAATTTTCGATATTGTTGTACCGCGCCACCCAGAGGTAATGGATCATGTCGCCGTAAATGCGGTAACACATAAGGGGGAGGGTGTCCCCGTCGGACACCTCCCTGTAATGGGTCAGATCGGGGGACGACCTTCCTTCGTCCGAGGCTCTCAGCTCATCGTCGCTGATCTCCGAAAAGGTGGCGGCGACCTTGGCTCTCAGGGCAAATCCGTCGGGGTCGAAGAGGGTATAGGTGACGTTGGCGCTTTTCATGATGCAGCGGGTCACCAGCTGACCCCAGAAGATCTTGAGGTAATAGGGACGGTGGAGCTCTCCGTCGAACCTGAAGGTGAGGGTGAGAAACTCCTCGATCACCGTTGCCACGTCTATTAGGGGTGCCGCAGTGCCGGTTCCGTCGAAGAGGAACTCGAAGCTGTACTCCTGGGGCTTCATCTTTCCAAAGCTCTGGGACGATCCGGAGGTGCCCTGGGCCTGATCCTCGTTATACTCGATCTCGAATTTCTGTGAGTAGGTGGAGGGGTTGAACATCACGGGAAACTCCCCCACCTTCTCGCTTTCGCTGAACTTGATGGATGAGTAGGCCTGGATGGTCAGTTTTTTCAGTTCGCCCGGTGTCATCAGCGTTCCTTTCGCTCCCGCATTATTTCAAGCACCTGTTCCACGCAGGCACGCACGATTTGCTCTTTCTCCCCCGCGCCCTTCTTCCCGGAGGGGGCGGCCTGCCCGGCGCCTTCACCCGTTCCCAACTCGGCCTTGATTATCAGTTCCCTAATTTCGAGGGCCATGTATCTCTCCCCACCCGGCTTACCCGGAATTATTTTCAGTCTTTTACTTGGTTTTGGTAAAGTAGCGATAAGCCAGCTCAAGGGTTTCCACGACCACGTTGTTCTCGGTTGACTTGAGATCCGATACGCTCCATTTGACCGGCCAGGCGCCGTTGAAGGACCAGGCCGCCAGGGGTTCGTGTTCTTCGTTGAGAAGGGTCACCAGTACATCGGCGGGTTCGAAAATAAAGTTCTCCACGGCATCCACGACCCAGTCAACCACCCCCGAATCACTCAGGAGCCCCCGTTTCAAGACAAGGTTCCCGAACTTTCCCCTTGACGGGAGCCGGTGTTCGAAACGGTTTTCGCCGCCTTCGGCCACCTGTTCCACCCCCAGCTCCCTTGTCAGGCCCGATACTTCCTTGAAGCGCGAATCATTCTCGGGAAGACCGGTAAGCCCGATCTCCACCTGGAAATGAAACGCCACCGGTGGATAATATGCCATGACGTTTACGCCGTTTCGATGGTGAGACCCTCGTGGGCCAGTTCAAGGGTTTCGATGGCGACCTCGTTTCCGGTGGCCTTCAGCCCCGGACCCTCCACCTTGACGGGAAAACAGTTCACCGCCTTCCAGCTGATCACCGGTTCGTGGTCTTCGTTCAGAAGGCTGATGGTCAGGTCTCGCCGTTCGACCTTGTTCATCTTCGTGGTGTTGAGCCACGCGTAGAACTCGTTGTCGCCGTCGATGATGCCCCGTTTCAGGACGATGTTCGCAAACTTCGGTATCCCGGGCATCTTGATGGTCCCGTACTCCTTGCTTGCACCGTCGCGATATTCGATTACCTGTTTCTCAATGGTCAGCCCCGAGGCTTCGGAAAAACCGATATTGGTTCCGCCCCATTGAATCTGAAAATGGAATGCCGGCAATGGAAGTGCCATGATGTAATTCCTTTGCGATGATTAAGATGGATTAAATCATGATTCCTGCATCTTGTGCATGAACCTGAGAACGATGAACTCCGCCGGACGGACAACGGCCATGCCGATATCCACGATCAGTCGACCCTCCAGAATATCCAGGGCCGTCATGGTGGTGCCGAGTCCCACATTGACGAAAAACGCCTCCTCCGGCTTTGATCCGGCCAGGGCGCCCTCCCGCCATTTCAGGGTGAGGTAGTTGTCGATCATCGCCTTGAGTTTGGTCCAGAGGTTGGCGTCGTTGGGTTCGAACACGGCCCAGTAGGTGGATTTTTTCACGGACTCCTCCACCATGTTGAAGAACCTTCGCACCGGAACGTATCGCCACTCGTTGTCGTTGCCGGCAAGGGTCCTGGCCCCCCAGACAAGGATGCCCCGTCCCATGAATGCCCTGATGGCATTGATGGACTTACCGGCGTTCACGTCCACGTTCAGGTCTTCCTGGTCGAGGTTGTCGATTCTTTCGGTAAGACCCGACACGCCGCTGAGACTGACGTTCGCGGGCGCCTTCCAGACCCCCCTGGAATTGTCCACGGAGCAGAAAACCCCGGCCACCGCCCCGCCCGGCGGAACCACCGAAAGGTCCTCGTTGACGGCGGTGACGATGTTCTTGTAGGCCGGCATCTGAAGAATCAGAAGATCCTCCTTGCTCTTTTCGAGATTGGTCGCCGCCATCATCAGATCACCCACCGCTCCGTCGAGGCGCTTGAACAGGGTGCTGACAAAGGGCTCGGCGCCGCTCATCTGCTCCTTGGTGGTTGCCCCGGTGTAGATGGTGTTGTTTGCAGTGACATTGGCGGAAATAAAGAGATCGGTCCAGTCGCTCGCCGTCCAGGTGAAGGTGAGGGCGGGGGTTACCGATGTGTCGATATCCGTTGTCCAGTCCACAGCACTCCATGCAAAGCTGTTGTACATGGCCACCAGTTCCGGACCGGCATCCTTTACATAGCTGTTCAGGGTCGTTGCAACGTCCGAAAACTCCGGCGAAAGCCTCTGTGCAAGAAAGTAGTGGAGGCTGGTGGGGCCCGTTCCCTTCAGGGGACCGCCGCCGCTCACCAGGTTGTCGAAGATGCTGTCCAGTATATTGTAGCAGAGGGTGCAAAGGTCCTTGAATGCAAGGCGCACATCGGTTTCCGTTGCGGCCGGATCGTTGATCACGTCCTTGAAGGCGTTCAGGGTGCCCTGGTAAGCCTCCATCAGCGTGTCGGAACCGCCCTTGATGGTGTTGATGTTGTCCTGGAGGGCGGTGCTGTCGTCGATGAGGTCCTCAAGGGACTGGATGGTCGCCTTTACCTCGTCCTCTTCGGTGAGGGAGGCAAGCTTCACGGTGCCGCCGTACTTTTTGAGGCTGTCCTTTGCATGGCGGTACTTCACCTCCTTGGGCAGACCGGCCTTCAGGTACGGGGTGTAGGCCGCTCCGTAAAGCAGGTTGTTGATGCCGATGTTGTTGCGGAACTCCTTGTAGCTCTCCTTTGCCGTCATGGTCTTCGTCTCCATGAGATCCAGGATGGCGAAGCGGTCTCCCAGATCCGCCGCCTGTTTCAGGGCCGACTGCTGGAGTTCGTACAGCTTGGTTCCGGATAGGAGCACCGCATCCGGAAAGAGGAGCATGGTGGGCTCATCTTCCTTGGCGATGACCGAAAGACCGCCTTCGACGGCATCCTTTTCGATGGGGTCCTTGGGTGTTTTTCCGTATTCACCAACGGAAACGATGTAACAGCGGCCGCCGCCGTTGGCAAAGTACAGGCGAATGCTGTCGTACATCAGGTAGGTGCTCGTAGTTTCGACCTTGCCGACGTTGTTGGTCTCGGTGAGCTGGACCTCATTGATCTCAATGGGCGATCCCTTTCCGAAACGTTCCTCGAACTCGATCAGTGAAGAGATCTCCACCGCCGTGTTCGATAGCTCCTTACCCTTGAACATCGCCTTCTCGGTGTACCCGATGAAGGCCGGGATTGCCGTCGGCACCTCTGCCACTGATGGAGGAAATATCGATATTTCCTCGACATAGACTCCAGGTGTTTTGTAGTTCATGGTTTACCTGACCTTTCAATTTGTTGCTTGATGATCTCTTCCTCTTCAAGGAGAGTTTGATATGTTCGTGTCATCGGGTTTTACCGCATGTCCGTGAAAAGAACGGTGAACTCTTTCCATGGACGATATCGTTCTTTTCTTCACACATACACGTGAACTTCAGCCGAGAATCCGTCCTCGCGGGCAATAATCTGTTCCGGTCCGGGATTGGGAAGTTCCGCGATGAGATTCGTTCCGTTACGCTTCAGCGCAAGCCCCTTTACGGGAATCTGGCTGTGGGGGATGGAATCCGCCGATTCAATGAGAAACGCCGCCTCCCCCGAAGTGGTCACGGTATCCACCGCCGGCAGAAAGGCATGCACACCGTCCCCGTGCTCGATGGTCAGCATGCCTGCAGTGAGGGTTGTGTTGAAACGGGGCACCACCACATATTTCCAAATGCTCTTCCGGTTTTCGATCCCGCAGGTGAATGATTTCGGCATGGGGGTGCCGTTTCCATCCGTAAAATCGTAGGTTTCCGGAATACCATGCCCCGCGTAAAGGTCCACCGCACCGAAAACACCGGGCGGCGGGGCGGATTCCGGCACATAGTACGACTCGGCATCCATGGTGCCCGGCGTCAGGCGCATGACCCCTTTTCCGATTTCGGACAGTTCCAGGAGGCTTCTCGCCTTTCCCTCGACGGAAGGGCTCACCTTCACATGGACAATATTTCCAAACACGTCCGTAACGCGAATCTGCACTGAATCGGCGGTATCCTGTTCGTTGCGCCAGATCGCGGGCGCCACGGCGATCACATCCTTATCGCCTGCAAAAGGATCACCCGGCGCATCCGCGTTGAGATAAAGGATATCGCCGTCCTTTCTGTCATGAAGATTGTCGAAGTAAAGGATCCGGGAGCCCGACCCCATGAGAGGAAGATCGGAAACAACGCCCACATGGGAAAAAGATGCGGTGATCCAGAAACGAAAAGCAAATTCTTCAGGTAAATTACGCAGGGGAACGGTTTGTTCTCCCTCCCCCTTGAGGGCCTGGTACAGAATCGTGAAGCCGTTATCGGTCCTTTTGAACAGCAGCCCTTTTTTTCTCATAAGATCCATTGTTTCAAGCTGGGGAGCATAGGTGAATGCCGAGGAGAGCTTTCGGAAATACGTATGCCGGAATGAAAAACTCAAAAGTGATCGATACAACAACTCCATCAGCCAATCCCCCGTCCCTTGAAACCGGTTTCATCCACGATGGCGCCGCCCTTTTTAACGAGACCTTCCTGTATTGCAACAAGGCGCATCCGATACATGATCGAAGGCCTGTAATTCGTCCCCAGAATGCCCCAGACGTAGCTCATCTGCTCGAAGCCGTGGGAACTCAGTTCAAATACGATTTTTTCTATGTTGTCCGATAGTTCCGGGTGGGTTGCCGGACTGAAGACATTATTGGCTTGAAAAAAGCTGATCACGGAGGAGATGTTCTTTATGGAGTCCTGGTAATCCTTGAAATGCGCCACGAACAGAAGATAGAGGTTCAGACGAACGGGGGGATTTACATAGCCCACAACGCCGCCGTCCCCCCTGATCACCTCGGGAACCTGCGCGCGGTTGATCCGCTCCTCTTCTACGTTGATAAGGCTCAGCCCCACGGTTCCCTGTGTTACGGCGAACTTCCCCTGTTCGTCCACGATATCGCTCAGCACCAGTATATTTTCGATGCCGGCGGTTCGATTCCTGAGACGCAGGTAGTTGTCCAGGCTGTCCGCGATAAATTGTAATGGTTTTTCGAGCAAGACGATCTCCTCAACTTTGGGAGCAGGCCGATCCTATCCCATTCGCCGCGCGACACCTTGAAATCGCAAGCGATTTATTAATGCATACCCGAGGAAACAGGAACAACGGAGGGATTACGTGAGGTAACGGGCGCTCGGCGAGGATCGCCTACGACATCGAAACGTTCACTTCCACCGGACGCGTATCTACATTCCGGTTATCCCCATCCATAAAATCCCGGATGGAAGCTGTTCAAGCCATTGGTATGTGGCAGTTACGACTGCCCTGAGGGCAGTCATTTGAAAAAAGAAGTTCACGTATTCCTTGGGGGGGAGACGGAACACGGTAATTTCCGGAAGTGGTAATCTTCCTAAAGTGCGTCATGTTTAACATCGTTCCGGTATGGATTCCGGAAACAAAAATTCAACCGATAATATTCTTCCCATAAAAATCCGATTGATTTGCCGGGAGGTGTTGCCTTGGTTGGAGTTTGTTTTCTGAAAACATAAATCATATTTTTGAATGTACAACATTAACCCCGCAAAAAACCACGGTGTCCTTCGATCCTGGGAATCTTGCAGCGTTCCGGTCGCCGGGTAAACGTTGCGAAGAGATCTATAAGCTTCAACCCCGTCATCAAGCGAGCCGTGTGAACCGGAAGGACACGAAGGATCCAGTTCATCAGGGCAGGGTGCGACAAGAAGTGAAATGCATTTATCGCTTCTTAGTGTTTTACGCAAACTCGTTCAGTTTGAATTTACATTTTACTAAATCTGGCGATTACTCTTGACTCAATTAAAATCGGCAGCCGGGATAATAAAAGGCCGTTCCTTCCTCAGGTGCGGCCGTCAAAAAACATGTCGTGGACACGGTGGGACTGTGAAAAGAGATGGGGCGTTTTCGTCCACCTATAGAGTTTTCCTTTTCAAGGTCAATCATTGATTAAGATAATCAATTTGACATATTTGGATGCTCAATATATCAATATTCGGCATCCAATTAAGGACCATAATCCCATATTTCCATTTGGTTATATTTTGAATCAGGATTTGGAGAGAAGCTGTTGAAATTTCGGAATATCGTATTTTCCAACTGGATTTACCGAGTTGTACGGTTTGTCCTGGGAACCGTATTTATCTGGTCCGGGGCATCAAAGATAATGGATATAAACGCATTTGCCGAACTGATATCCATGTATGAACTGGTGCCGGAAGTTTTACTAGTGCCGACGGCAGTGGGACTGCCGGTGGTTGAAGCGGTCGCCGGAATTGGTTTGATAAAGGACGATAAATACTGCCTGTGGCTGATTACAGGGATGCTGTTACTGTTTACGGGTGTTCTCTGGTTTGGAATACTCAAAGGCCTTGAAATCGATTGCGGTTGTTTTTCAACGAGTGAAAAGGCAACGCACAAAACACTGTGGAACGCTTTTTACAGGGACATTTTTTTCATTATTTTTTCGATCTATTTACACTTTTGCCGACGGCTACGCGGGAAACAACAGACATCGGCGCTCAATAAGGCTGAAATCCCATGTGCCGGATAGATCCGCCCGTGGTCGAGAAGTTCGAGACGGTTTCAATTATTCTCCATCACAAACCGCAAGTGCCGGAATAATGCCTTGGGAAATAATCATTATCCACAAAATCGGTTGTCCGGCGTCGGCATCAGCTGATGTGTGACACATTTAGAACAAGAGAAACGGTACTTTTATCACCCGTGGTTAATCGGGGTGATGTTTGTCAATATTTAAGGAATAAGGAGAGTTCAACATGTTCAGCAAAAGTAAAGTATTAACGCCTGTCCTGCTTCTCGCGATATCACTTGTTTTTGCACAAAATGCATTTTCATTCGGCGCCAAGGAAATCAAAAACGAGAAAATTGCCGTGAAATTTGCAAGGGAAGTGATAAGAGGCAATTACGGCATCGTTAGCACCGACGAGCTGAAAAAATGGGTCGACAATAAAAAAGAGATGCTGATTGTAGATACCATGCCCCTTGAGGCAAGTTATGTGAAGCAGCATATTCCAACGGCCCTCCAGTTCGAGTTTCCCATTCCCGAGATGACCAAAATGGAAGATGCCGAAAAGGCCGGGTTCCTCGAGTTCCTTGGTCCCGACAAGGATCGACTGATCGTCATGTACTGCGGTTTTACCAAGTGCGCCAGAAGTCACAACGGCGCCATGTGGGCGAAAAAACTGGGGTATACGAACGTGGTGAGATGTCCGGGGGGGATCAAGGGATGGGCTGAACAGGGATATCCCGTTGAGAAAGGGAATTAGCGACATCGCAGCTTTCAGAAAAAGCGCCTGTTCAAACAATTAAGAAATACAACGTTGAAACCCGGTTCAGGATACCCTGAACCGGGTTTCTTTTTGATGTCCAGCGGAATGGGGGCTCTGATTCCAGGTCGGCGGCTCGTTCTTTTTTGCACTGATCGATTTCAAATCAACCGATTGTCCATCCAAATCAATCAATTGTCCAAACGATCAATTGTCCAAACGATCAATTGTCCAAACGATCAATTGTCCAAACGATCAATTGTCCAAACGATCAATTGTCCAAACGATCAATTGTCCAAACGATCAATTGTCCAAACGATCAATTGTCCAAACGATCAATTGTCCAAACGATCAATTGTCCAAACGATCAATTGTCCAAACGATCAATTGTCCAAACGATCAATTGTTGGATTCCGAGGTGGTGGGTACAAGACAGCGCATGGGACAATTGAGATCCCGAACATGTTGCGGCCCCGTTTCCTTTCCATTACTGATTGACCTCAGCCGTGCTGAAATCAAGGCTCCGACACCGAATCTCGTGGGAAAGCATTCTATTGTTATGCCTGGTGAGCAAAGTTGACAAAGGTTTCCACGTCGAGGATAAGGCTCACCCTTCCGTCCGACATGATGGCACCACCCGATATACCCGGGATTTTTCCCATGCTCTCCTGAAGGGGTTTGATAACGATCTGCTGTTTGCCGATGATTTCGTCAACCACAAGCGCGGCCTGCTTACCGTTTTCCTCCAGCACCACCATCAGTCCCCTGTCCGGCACCACCGGTTCCTCGCCGTCCTCCTTTGGAAACAGCAACTCCGTGCTCACCAGGGGAACCAGGGCGTCTTGAAGCCTGACCATGTTGCCCGCCTCGAAGATCCCGGTTGTATCATCTTGATCAAAGGGCATTGAGGTGATGATGGAGAGGGTGGGGATGATGTAACGTTGATCCCCGGCAACAACCACCATTCCGTCTATAATGGCCAGGGTTACCGGCAGGCGAATGGTGAATACGGATCCCTTGCCCGGGGCGGAGTCGATCTCGATGCTGCCGTTGATCGTCTCGACGGCGGTCCTGACCACATCCATGCCGACCCCCCTGCCCGAAATGTCGGTAACATTCTCGGCCGTGGAAAATCCCGGCTCGAAGATCATCCGGTGGATCTCCTGCTCGCTCAGTTCCTTTTCCCCGTCGATCAGGCCCCTTTCAAAGGCCTTGTGAAGTATGGCATCCTTGTGAAGCCCCCTGCCGTCGTCCTCGATCTGGATGTAGATGTTGCCGCCCCTGTGAAAGGCCCGAAGTTCCACGCTTCCCACTTCCGGTTTTCCCTTCTTGATTCGATCATCCGGGGTGGATTCGATCCCGTGATCCACGGCGTTTCTTACCATGTGAAGCAGGGGGTCGCCGATGCTGTCCACAACGGTCTTGTCCAGTTCGGTCTCCTCGCCGGACAGGGTAAACCGAATCTTTTTCCCTGATTTTCGGGCCGTGTCCCTGATAACGCGGCTCATCTTCCGGAATGTTGCCCGAATGGGAATCATCCTCAGGGAGAGCCCCGCCTCCTGGAGTTCACGGGTGATCTTGTTGAGTTGGCCCATCTGCCGGATCAGTTCAGGAGAGTTGAGTAAACGAATTTCACTGGACTGGGTTACCATGGACTCGGCAATGACCAACTCCCCGATCATATCGATCATGCGATCCAGTCGATCCGCCTTGACTTTTACGGATTCAGCCATGTTTTGAACCTGTTGAGCGGGTGCCGACCGTGATTTCGCGGGTGCGGCGGTCGAGGCAGGCGCAACCGGACTCTCCTTGACAAAGGGAGTTGGAGACGCGGGCTTCTCCATAACGGGGGAAGTTGGAGCAGTGGACTTCTCCTTGGCATGGGGGCTACGGGGCCGCTCTCTTTTATCCTTATCCGCAAAGGATAAGGCGGGAGGACTGTCGCCGGTTTTGACGATTTTCATATCCGGCAGGGCGGTAGGGGAGCCCGGTTCTAAACTTGACCCGGTTGCCTCCGAATCCGTTTGTTCTCCCGGCAACACGAAAGGAAGGTCTCCACAACAAGGTCCCGCCATATTACCCTCGAATGCCGACAACTTATTGTATGTTTCACCCCAGGCGGGATCGTATTCCACGTGTCCGTCAAGGGATACGGCAGCAGTGATCCGATCGACAAGGGTTTCCATACACGCTGCGGCTTCGGACAGCAGGGGCAGAACCTCCCGTGACCGTTCCCGTGTATAAGCTTCGGCCACACGGAGCCCAAGGGAACAGAGCATGGCAAGTCCCCTTAATGCAATGAAATCGGCAACCCCCTTGATTCTCGAGAAGGACTCGCGAACCGTGACGAGGAGTTCGGTGTCCATGGAATCCGGAAGGGCTAGAACGAGGCTCTGTGCCGCCACTTCGATATTGTTGCGGGCAAAATTCTTAAAATGCGAAACAAGAAACTCATCCGTGCTGTCGAGCACGCCGGTATCAAGGAAAAAATCTTCATGAAAATCATCCGATCCCGGGTCGTCCAAGGGGATCGTTTCACGCTCCGGCGCATCCGTGATCCCATCGGTTACGGAAGGGTGCGTCCATGCCGGTGAATCCTCCATCCCATGGGGCCCATCGGATTTCATGGTATCGAGTGTCGGCGGTGTCTCCGAAACGGAGTGGGAAGCGGCAGCTGCAACATCGCTCCGAAAGTTGTCAATTTCGGAAATCAACCGCCCCACGTCCTCCGGCGTCACGTTGTTTCCCGAATAATATTTAAAAGCCGAGGCAATCCAATCTTTCACGGAAAGAAGCAGGTCCGTCAAAAGGACGGCATCGGTTTTTTCCATGATATCCTCCGTCTTGTGACAGAGCTGTTCCACGTCAAGGAGATTCAAAAAACCGGCCTCGCCCTTTAACGTATGAAAAATCCGCTTGAGCTCCTTAATATTTGAATCCGAGGCGGTTTCCTCGATATCAAGAATCAGGTTCTCTATTTTTTCAAGGATTTCGGTTTGCAGGGTCAGGAACTCTGAAAAGAGATTGTCATCAAGGTAATCGGGCAGCTTTCCGGGGTGGCGAAGACCGCCGGCACCCGGATCATTATCCCCGGAGGGTTCAACTTCGGCGGGTGGGAGGGAAGGGGCGGAATTCTCCTCCAGACGGTTTTCCCTTGCATGGTGCTGCATCAAGGATACGGTTTCACCGATTTCGTCAATAACCGCCGAAGGATTCGGATTCCCCCTCTCAATCAGGGTTTCAATAATGCCGGCAGCCGCCGAAGCCCGGGATAAAAGATCCGCGTCGTTGTTCTCAGCGGCCAAATCTTTTATCCCGTTGAACTGTAATAGAATATCCCCAAGCTCGTCACCGTCGGAAGGGTCCACGAGTACAACATCCATGGAGAGCTGTTCTATTTTTTCTTTTATTTCATCTCGATACATAAAGCCCCTGATTACGGCAATCTCATATTTCCATCATGCACGCTCTAAAAGTCCGTCCAACATATTATTATATTTTAAAATTATTTTATTGTAAAGATATTGCTCCGTTCATGACGGGCCAATCCTTCAACTCCATCATAACATCCGTACAAGAGCTCCGTTCATGACGGGCAAATGCAAGTAGGTCGGGCGTACTCGCAGGCAGCGGCTCAAGCTCCAACAGGCCATGCAGTTCAGGGATACAAGCAGGGGAGCGTAAATATACATCTGATGTATCCGAACCCCCGGCATTAATGCCTTGGTTTCCTTTCACCGTTGTTGATCAATTCATGGACTTGACACTTAAAGCGGTTTTGCATAAATATATCTGTTGTAAAATTTGCTGGATTGTATATAAATACCATCGGTTGCGCTATCTTCGGCAATATCGGAAAAAGGGCCGGAGCAGAGATCCGGGCAAATTACGCCCATTTTCGCGCGCACCGATTCCGATACTTTGATAGTCATAATAGATCGTAATCCGATAAGTCGTATTATTTTATTTAATCCGTTGAGGCGAGGTTGTATAAATGGAGGAGTTGAAACAAAAGGTTCAGGAAAAACACCTTCTTGTTAACAATATCAGGAACGAAATAGGTAAGGTGCTGGTGGGTCAAAACGACCTTGTGGACGGGCTGCTCATGGGGCTGTTCACAAAGGGACATATTCTCATCGAGGGTGTTCCCGGCCTTGCAAAGACCAGCGCGGTAAAGGCGGTGGCCGACACCGTGGACGCCGACTTCAAGCGAATCCAGTTCACACCGGATCTATTGCCGGCCGACCTCATCGGTACCGAGGTGTACAGGCCCAAAACCGGAGATTTTGTCATACGAAAGGGCCCGCTCTTTCACAACATCATCCTTGCCGACGAGATAAACCGTGCCCCGTCAAAGGTTCAATCCGCCCTTCTCGAGGCCATGCAGGAGGGGCAGGTAACCATCGGCGAGACCACCTTCCCCCTCGCGGACCCCTTTCTCGTTCTTGCGACCCAGAACCCCATCGAACAGGAGGGAACCTATCCCCTTCCCGAAGCCCAGGTGGACAGGTTCATGTTCAAGATCCTCATCAACTACCCGAACCGGGAAGAGGAGAAGGAGATCATGAGCCGCGTGGGGTTCGAGGCGGCTCAATCCGTTGAAAGGGTCCTGTCCACCCGGGAACTCGACGATATTGCCGGGCTGGTCAAAGAGATCTACATGGATGAGAAGCTGAAGGATTATATCGTGAACCTGGTCTTTGCCACCCGGAACCCTTCGGAGTACAGGCTCGACATCGCCGATTACATTCAGTTCGGCGCATCTCCAAGGGCGACCATCTTCCTCAGTCTGGCGGCTCGGGCAACGGCCTTTCTGGACGGAAGGGTGTTCGTGACCCCACAGGACATCAAGAATGTGGCTCCCCTTGTCCTGCGCCACAGGATTATCCTGACATACGAGGCCGAGGCAGAGGATATTACCGCCGACCAGATTATCGGCCGAATTTTCGACAGCGTCGAGGTCCCCTGATCCATGCTCTCACCCGACAAGATCAAAAAGATCAAAAAGATCCACATCAAGAGCCGCCGCCTGGTGGACACCATGATGGCGGGCCGCTACAGGTCCGTGTTCCGGGGTTCGGGCATGGAGTTCGAGGAGGTCCGCGAGTACAGCCCGGGGGACGAGATCAAGTCCATCGACTGGAAGGTTTCCGCAAGGCTCGGACGTCCCTACGTCAAGAAGTTCCGTGAGGAGCGGGAGATGGTGGTGATGCTCCTTGTGGACATGAGCGCATCCGGCGCATTTGGAACCGGTGAAAACCTCAAACTGGACACCGCCGCCGAGATCGCCGCCATCCTTGCCTTCAATGCCATTAAGAACAACGACAAGGTGGGGGTGATCCTCTTTACGGACAGGGTGGAAAAATACATCCCCCCAAAAAAGGGATCATCCCATATCTGGCGGGTCATCAAGGAGATCTTCACCTTTGACCCGGAACATGGGGGCACCGATATCGAGAACGCCGTGTCCTACCTGGGAAAGGTCGCCCGCAAGAAAACCGTATCCTTTCTCATATCGGATTTTCTGGATAAGGATTATATCGGACGCCTCAAGTCCGCCTCGGCAAAACACCAGATCATATCGGTTCTCCTTTCGGACCCGGGGGATTTTGAACTTCCCCCGGGCGGCATTGTCACCTTCAGGGATTTCGAGACCGATGCGTTTTTTGAAATCGATGCTTCGGACAAAAGAAGCCGGGATGAGTTCACGAATCTGAAGCGCGGGGAGTACGACGCCACCCGGGATCTTCTCAAGCAATCGGGAATCGACTGCATCGAGCTTTCCACAGAAGGGTCCGTGGTGGAAGCCCTTACGGGGTATTTCCACTACAGGGAAAGGAGGAAAAGATAAATGAGGACGGTATTATTCTATCTCCTCCTGGTATGTCTCTCCCCCTGGGGGAGCTCCTCCCATGGGCAGACGCTTCCCGGGACGACCGGGAACACGTCGACGCCGGCTTCGGACTCCTCCGGTGTATTGAACCGGGGATCGGTTTCCCCCGATACGTTCCAAAACACCTCGACACAAGGGGAACCCCTGCCGGCTTCAACTCCGCTTCCGGACAACGGCGTACCGCCGCTTTCTCCAGGGGGGAACCCGGGTACAAATGTTGCGGTCCCCGGGGCCGGGGGCTCCGGGCCTGCGGTTCCCGGGCTTCCAAACCCCGCCGGCAAGGAGGTCATGCAGGACATCATCGACCTGAAACCCCTTGAAACCTTTACATACAGGCCCTGGTCACGCTATCTCGCATACGCCCTTGGGGCGCTTTGCCTGCTGATCGCCGGAGCACTTCTCTTTTATCTCTACAAAAAGTACCGCAAAAAGGAGGTTGCCGCCGAGGAAACGGTTCCCCCCGGCATTGCGGCCATGAGGCTCCTGGAACGCCTCGAAACCCGCATGGATGTGGACGGCCGCGTATTTTATTTTGAGCTGTCCGCCGTCCTGAGGGGGTACATCGGCGGAAGGTTCGGAGTCGACGCCATGGAGATGACCAGTGAAGAGTTCCTCCATTCCCTACGTTCCATCGAACTTCCCGAGGTACTCCATTCGGGAGTAAGAAAGTTCGTGAACACGAGTGATCCGGTCAAGTTTGCCGGCACGGATGCCAATAGGGAGGAGATGACGGAAAATTTAGTTTTTGTAAGGAGGTTCATCGAGGAAACCCCCGAGGAACAGGATGTCGACGGGGAGGAGAAAGCGTCTCCCGCCGGCGGCGCCGCTGCTTAAAACCGGTTATAACGTGTTAACGCCATGGCTTCTATCCCTGTCGTCAAACCAATGGCCGACATGGAAGATCCGGAGCGTCATTACGAATGAGCACATCTCAGGAAACCGGAAGTGTTGCTTTACGCTAACGTTAACGCCGGGTAACTCGGATATTTTCTTTCTCGAGTCCTGACTTTTTTAAGGTCTTGGTATTCTTTTTTGTTGTGTCGGTCCGCTTTTGGCCGCACTGCTGATACCTTCGGTAAAAATATTCGCTTCGTCCGTCACGAAACGTCGTGCTTGGCGGCATGAACGAATTAACCCCATACTGTTGAGTTGGATCATGTTCAGATTTTCATCACCGGAATTTTTTTTGATTTTACTGCTGATTCCCGTTGCCGCTTATTTTCGGCGCTCCCCGAAAAGAGTCGCCGCATTGAGTTTCTCCTCCGTCTCCGCCGTGAGACGAATCGGTCCGTCGGGTTTTCTCGGCGCGGCAAAGCTGCTGCCCCTGTTGAAGTACATCGCCCTGGTGCTCCTGGTCACGGCCCTGGCAAGGCCCCAGTGGGGCACTAAAGAGGTTACCCTGACCACGGAAGGGATCAACATCATCCTTGCCGTGGACATCTCCGAGAGCATGAGGGCCCTTGATTTCAAGCGCGACAAAAAGATCGTCGACCGGCTTGAAGCCGTAAAGGGGGTAATCGAAAAATTCATCCAAAAGAGGGAAGGGGACCGCATCGGAATGGTGGTTTTCGGCAGCAACGCCTTTACCCAGCTTCCCCTGACGCGGGACTACGGCACGATCTCCTTTATTCTCGACCGCATCCGCATCGGCGCGGCGGGTAAGAGCACGGCCATAGGTGATGCCGTGGGTATCTCACTCAAGCGCCTCGAGGATATTGAGAGCCGCTCAAACGTGATTATTCTGCTCACGGACGGTGAAAGCAACAGCGGCGACCTTTCCCCCGAAGCCGCGACAAGGATTGCCGCCGAGATGGGCGTGAAGATCTACACGGTTGGGGTGGGAACCCGGGGCAAGGCCCCGTTCATGGTAAACGATCCCCTGTTTGGCAAACGGTATGTGTACCGCCAGGTGAGCATGGATGAGGAAACCCTGAAGGAGATCGCCGAAAAGACCGGCGGCCTTTACTTCAGGGCGGAGGATATGGAGGGGCTGAACAAGGTATATGAAACCATCGACCGCCTTGAGAAAAATGAGGTAAAAATCAAGACCTATGCAGAGTACAGGGAGTTTTACGGCTACCTTGTCATGGGGGCGTTCGCCCTTCTTGTACTATATGTGGTCCTTTCAAACACGCGCTTTCTCAGGGTGCCGTGATTCACGCATAACCTTAATACGGTATTACTTATGGAATTTAAATTTGCAAATATCATGATGCTGACCCTTGTTTGGGCGGTTCCCGCATTGACTCTGGTCTATATTCACGGCGGCAGGAAGCGCAGGCGGATCCTGTCCGGTTTTGCCGGCAAAAAGGCCGGGGAGTCCCTGACGGGCAAGGTCAGTTTTTCCCCCAGGCGCATGAAGGCCGCCTTGATCCTCTTTGCCCTGCTCATGACGGCCGTGGCGATCTCGGGCCCCCTTTACGGTTACAGGTGGCAGGAGATCCATCGAAAAGGCGTTGATATCATCATCGCCCTGGACTGTTCCCGCAGCATGCTGGCGGGGGACATTCGCCCAACCCGCCTTGACCGCGCCAAGCGGGAGGTCTACGATCTTCTGGGCATGCTCAAGGGGGACAGGGTCGGACTCGTTGCCTTCTCGGGGGAGGCGTTTCTCCAATGCCCCCTCACCATGGACTACGAGGCGTTCAACATCTTCCTGGACGCCCTTTCGCCCGATTTCATCCCCGTGGGAGGGACCGCCATTTCAAAGGCGATCCAGGCCGCGGTGGACGGCTTCGGAGAGGACACGCCCACGGAGAAGGCCGTGATCCTCATTACCGACGGGGAGAGCACGGACGGAGACCCCCTGAAAGCCGCGAAAAAAGCCCTTGACGGGAATATCAAAATCTTCACCATCGGGGTTGGCGGCAGGGAGGGAATTCCGGTGCCGGACAAGGACGGCGGATTCAAGAAGGACGCGGACGGTAAAATCGTGATGACCCGCATGGACGAGACCCTGCTCAAGAAGGTGGCCTCCCTCACGGGTGGAACCTATGCCCGTTCCGTTGCGGGCGATATGGATCTCGATGCGATCTATACCGGCGAGATCAGGGGCAAGATGGAGCAGACCGGCATTGAGGGGGGGAGAAAAAAGGTATGGGAAGACCGGTACCAGTGGTTCGTTGCACTGGCCGTTTTCGCGCTCCTTTTCGATCTTTTTATCCCCGGCGTGAAAAGGGTTTATCCCTTTGTGGCGGCGGCACTGCTGCTTATATCGGTTCCGGGCATATCAAACGCGGCAAACGTTTCAAAGAGCATGGAGGCGGGACAGGCGGCTTTTCAAAGAGGAGAGTACGAATCCGCCCTGAGCTCCTTTATCGAGGCCCAGCTGGAAGCTCCGGAAAATCCCAGGATCTATTACAACCTGGGATGCGCCTATTACAAGTTGGAGGATTACAAGGCCGCCGGGGAAAACTTCGCCAGGGCACTGGCTTCAAAAAACGACGCTTTGAAACAGAGAAGCCATTACAACCTCGGAAACACGAATTTCCGTGACGGCAAGTACGAGGATGCGCTCAAATCCTACGAGGATGCGCTGGAGATCGACCCGGACGACGGGGATTCCGTGAAGAACCTTGAGTTCGTGAAAAAGGTGATCGAACAGCGCAAGGAGCAGCCGCCCCAAAAGGGCAATGGGGACAAGAAGGAAAACGAAGAGGGCAAGGACGAGAATAAAGAGGAAAACGGAAAGGACGAAAAGAGCCAGGAGCAAAACCGGGAGCAAGATCGCAACGACAAGCAGGGTGACGACAAGCGCAATGACGGGAACGGCAATGACAAACAGGAGGATCGAAAGCCCGGTGAGCAATCGGAAAATGAAGAGAAAAGCCCCGGTGAATCCCAAAAATCCGCAGGCAAGCAGGAGGTCCCCGAACCCATCCCATCCGAGGAAGAGCAAAAACCCGTTTCCGCGGCCGCCCCGGGCGACAAGGGAGAAGGCGACAAACAATCCGCGAAAATGCTCAACAGGCTGGAAGACAAACCCGGCAGCGCAATGATGCCCCGATACGGGAAACAAAGAATATTAAAGGACTGGTAATGAAACAACGGTTGTTATTGACGATTATTGCCCTATTTCTGTTTCCTTCCGTCGCATTCGGTGAATCGGTAAAGGCCTTTGTGGATAAGAACGCGGTTTCAGTCGGCGAATCCCTGACCCTCAGCGTTGTGGTCGAAGGCGGTAGCGGTGAACCGGATATTTCCGCGCTGAAGGATTTTTCCGTGGTATCGAGCGGGTCCGCAACCAATATGAGCATCATCAACGGGACCGTAACCCGCCGGAACACCCACAACTACATACTGATGCCGAAAAGGGAAGGTAAGCTCCTGATACCGCCCCTTGCCGTATCCGTGGGAAGGGAGAAACTCCTCACCAACGCCGTCAGGATCAACGTGAGTGCCCGGAGCGCGGGAAGTGCGGGCGACGGGCAATCGCAAAACATCTTTGTAACAGCCGGAATCAGCGATGAAAGCCCCTTTGAAGGAGAGCAGATTGTCTACACCTTCAAGCTCTTCACCCGTTATCGGTTTGCCAATGCCAAGCTCCAGAAACCCGATTTCAAGGGGTTCGTTGTAAAGGAGCTGGACAAGAACGATTCATATGCGAGGGTCGTCAACGGAATGGAGTACTCGGTCACCGAGGTCACCTATATCCTCTTTCCCATGGAAACGGGAGAAATCACCATCGGTTCTTCCGTGCTGACTTGCGATCTAGTCCGCGGCAGAAGCCGTTCCCGGACCAACTCCCTGTTCGACGACTCTTTTTTCGGAACCCGGAACCTGGAAAGAAGGGTCTTTCAATCCAAGCCCCTCACGGTAACGGTGGCGCCGCTGCCGGCATATACCGGAGAAGGGGATTTTTCCGGCATCGTGGGAAAGGTGGACCTTGCGGTTTCCATGGAGGCGGACCGGCTGGAGGAGGGCGATACCACAACCCTCTCCATTACCCTTACGGGCACCGGCAACATCATGGACGCGGAAGCCCCCCATGTTCCGGTCCCCTCCTCCTTCAAGGTGTACAGCGACAACCCAGAGGAGAAGATCTCCATCGGCAAAGGCGGTTATGCGGGCGATAAAACTTTTCGTCTTGCCCTGGTGCCCATGGAAGCGGGAGATCACGGGGTGGGGCCGGTTCGCATCAACTATTTCGACCCGGCCGAAGGGGGTTATCGAATAAAATCCGCGGGCCCCTTTTCCATGAAGATCCTGCCGTCTTCCAAAAAAGAGGAGCTGGTGGTCAGCGGTCCCCCGAGGGAGCCTCGAAAATCCCTCTCCAGGGGCAAGGAGGTGGAGCTGACCGGAAGGGACATCCTCGGTGTCAAGGACGATATGGACGCCCTGACCACAATGCGCCCCATGGGCGTGATCCCCTTTCTGATCTTCATCCTGCTTCCTCCGCTTGCATATATTGTTGCCAGGTTCTCGCTTTCACTTGCCGGCCGCAAGGAATCCACGGCAAGCATCATGGAGAAAAGAGCCCTCGGCGCATTGAAGGAAGCAGGAGGAAAGGGGGCCTCAGACACGGACGTCCTCTCTTCCCTGCACACGGCGCTGATTTGCGCTGTTCTAAGCCGCGCCGGAAGGGCCGGAGAATCCCTGACGGGAGCCGAGGCAAGGGAAATTCTCGTTTCGACGGGCCTTGGCGAGGAAGAGGGAAAAGACGTTGCGGACCTTTTGATGGAGATCGAATCCGCAAGGTACGGCGGTTCCGTCACGGATACCGGACGGGATATTCTTGAAAAGACACGAAACGCGCTTAGGAGGATATTGAAATGAACAGGACCCGTGCATGTCTCTGGATAATGCTGATCTCCCTTGTGATGATACCGTGCCTGCCCGCAGCCTTGACCGCAGCGGGGGAGGCGACTCTGTTTGTTGACGCAATAAAAGATTACAACACGGGTGATTACGGAAAATCAGTTGAAAAGTTCCAGGCCCTGGTGAAAAAGGGAATCGTCAACCCGAAGCTCTATTACAACCTTGCCAATGCATACTTCAAGAGCGGAGATCTGGGCCGAGCGGTACTGTGGTATGAAAAGGCATACAGGACCATGCCCGGTGACCCGGACCTTCTCTTTAACAGGGATTATGCGCTTTCCCTTGTGAAGGACAGCAAAAAGGAGGAACTCAATCCCGTATCCGACATCATTTTTTTCTGGAAGGATATGATTCCCCCCAAGATCGTCAAATGGTCCGCCCTTGGATTCAACTTACTCTTCTGGTCGATTCTGATCATCTCCCTTTATAAGAACAAAAGGGCCATGCGGGTTCCCCGAAACATATCCCTGGCACTGCTGATCCTTTTCGCGGGAACCGCCCTTTTGCATTATTACAACGACAGGTTCTCCAGAAAGGGCGTCATCCTGGGGAAAACGGTTTCCGTACGATCCGGTATCTCGAGCGAATCAACCGAGCTGTTCAAACTCCACGCGGGCACCCGGGTGATCATCCAGCGGGAAAGGGAAACGCATTTCAGGATCTTTTTCGAAGAGGGAAAGATCGGCTGGGTGGAGAAATCAGACGCCGGCGTGATCTGACGAACCGGGAAAACGGATGGCGGGAACTCGGCAAATCAGTCATACCATGGGGCGATTATTCGAGACGCTGTTTTTTTACAGGACACTCAGGTTTCAGGCATCCCCATGTGTATTTCAGAGGAGAACGATATGGACAGACTGGTAAAGTTGTATGATCTTCCCCCCCTCGATCCCTGCCTGGAGGAGATGGATGCGGAAGGTGTCCTGATCCGAACCGCCAGGCCATATGAGAAAACAGCGGTGCTGGACTGGATCGGACGCACATTCGGCACCGGATGGGCCGATGAATGCTCGGTTTCCTTCAATCGGCAACCGGTCTCATGTCATATTGCAACGCAAGACGGAAGGGTGATGGGGTTCGCCTGCCATGAATGCACCTTCCGCAACTATTTCGGTCCAATCGGAGTCGACGAACAGGGCAGGGGGCGCGGTATCGGGAAGGCACTGCTCCTCTCTTCTCTTCACGCCATGTGGGCAATGGGGTATGCTTACGCCGTTATCGGAGGAGGAGACAAGGTTGGCGGGTTCTATTCCCGAACAGTGGGGGCAGTTGAGATAAAGGGCTCTTCACCGGGTATTTACGTGGATCGACTCAAAATGTGACCCCCTTCTATGAAAGCGGTTGCAGACCATCATATGAACGAAAAGGAACCCGGTGCAACCGGGTTCCTTTTTTTTAAAACCGAATTCCGAAGCCCATCCGGCATTATTATCCCGGAGCCGGACAAAATTTGCCGGATGTCTCGTTATTCTTTTCTATTCCGTATACCGCACTCCAGCGGATCAGTTCTTGAGGCTGTGAATCGGCGCGGGAATCCTTCCGGCATGGAGAACAAAGTCATTGCCGCCGTCGGCGTTTTTCACGTCGATGATATCCGCATGGCCCAGCAGCCCGCCGAAGTAGGCGTTGTCGCCCGCTTTTTTTCCGGGTACCGGGATCAGGCGGGTGGCGGTGGTCTTGTTGTTGATCATGCCGATGGCCATCTCGTCAGCCATGATGCCGGCAAGGGTCTCCACCGATGTGTTGCCGGGGATCGCCACCATGTCCAGCCCCACCGAGCAGACCGCGGTCATGGCTTCGAGTTTTTCGATATTGAGGTAACCGTCCCTTGCCGCCTCTGCGATGTTGAGGTCCTCGCTCACGGGAATAAATGCGCCGGACAATCCCCCTACGTGGGAACTGGCAAACGCGCCGCCTTTTTTCACGGCGTCGTTGAGCATGGCAAGGGCAGCCGTGCTGCCGGGAAGACCCATCTTAAAAATGCCGAGGCTTTCGAAGATTTCACCCACGCTGTCCCCCACATTGGGAGTGGGAGCAAGGGAGAGGTCCACGACGCCGAAGGGAACATCGAGAATCTCGGCCACCTCGCGGCCGATAAGCTCACCCACGCGGGTGACCTTGCATGCGGTGACCTTGATGATCTCGGCTATCTGGCCGAGCCTCAGGTTGGGTTCCGCCTCGATGGCCCTGTCGATGGCCTTTTTAACAACGCCGGGTCCGCTGACTCCCACGCTGATCACGGCATCCGCCTCGCCCACGCCGAGATATGCACCCGCCATGAAAGGAACATCCTGGGGGATGTTGCAGAACACGCAGAGTTTCGCGCAAGCCAGACCGTCCTTGTCCTTGGTGAGTTCGGCGGCTTCCTTGATGGCCCTGGACATCTCGAGCACGGCGTCCATGTTGATGCCGGCCCTTGTGGAGGCAACGTTCACCGATGCGCAGATGCGATCGGTCTCGGTGAGGGCCCGGGGGATTGCCCCGATAAGTGCCTTGTCGCCGTTGGCCATCCCCTTTTCAACCAGCGCGGAAAAACCGCCGATAAAGTCAACGTTCACCTCGACGGCGATTTCGTTGAGGGTCTTTGCCACTTCAACCATCTGGTCGGAGGAGAAGGGGGCCGCAACCACCGCGATGGGGCTTATGGCGATCCTCTTGTTTACCACCTCTATACCGTATTTGTCACCGATCATGTCGCATGTTTTCACCAGGTCCTTTGCAAGGCCCGTAATTTTCTTTCTGATATTGCTCTTGAGGGTTTCAAGGTCGTGGCTGACGCAGTCCAGAAGGTTGATACCGAGGGTCACGGTTCTCACATCCAGGTTTTCGCTCTTCAGCATTTTTATGGTTGAGTAGATTTCCTGTTCGTTAAACATGGCTGATCCTTGCTTTGGTTTTTATATGTGACAAATTTGTTGTTTTTTGGTGTGGATTTTCGATCAAATCCTGTTCATGGCATGGAAAATATTCTGGTGCTGAACGCTGAGATCGAGGTTCAGCTCCGAGGTCTTTTCCCTGAGCTTCTTCATGAATTCGGACCTGTCGACATGCTTGGGAATATCCACCTCGTAGATCATGATGTTCCTGTCGGGATCGTCCCCGCCCTCGAACACGGCCTGGAGGTTGGTTACGTTCACGCCGAAGCCGGCGATAATTTTCGTCACGGCGGCAACGAGGCCCTTTCTGTCGGGGCCGACGGTGGTGATGATAAAAGGCTCGGATTCCGGGACTTCCGGCGTCTCGGGAGTTTCCATTTTTTTCAGGTAAACATCGAGGCCCCTGGGCGTCAAGTCGTTCTTCAGTGCCTTGTCCACCGCCTCCACCGATATGCCTTCGGGAAGGTTGACGATAAAAATACCCGCGAACTCCGACTGCAGGATCATCTGTTTTACGTTTTCGATGTTGCAGTCCAGTTCATAAAGCGCGTTTGATACCGCCGATATGATGCCGGGCTTGTCCTGCCCGAGAACGGTTATGATGTACTTTTTCATTACTTTTTCAGCTCCGATAATAATATTTGAAATATCCATTTACAATTTTGTTCTTTTTTCAAGGGTGAAAAATCTGATATTCTAATACAGGATCTCCTGATTAGCAAATAAAAAATATCTTTGGATTTGTTTGCCTTTCTTGCCCCGGTTCGTCCCAACGACGATATTCAAAAACCCCTGTCGAATCATATTGCAGTCCACGTTTTTTTTATATATCGTACTTGAAGTGCCCATGGGGCATTGGGCTCAATACCGGGAAAGGGGTTCATTTATAAGTGGTTGCCTTGTCCTTTTGCCGTTTAAGCGCCCCATCTCATTTAATCGTTAAACATATATTTTGGAGGGTGCCGGCCGACATACGTCGGGAATTTTTAATATGCAGATAATAACGACCCATAAAGGCACGGATTTCGATGCCCTGGCATCGGTTGTGGCGGCAAAAATCATCTACCCCGATGCCGTCGGCGTGATACCGCGAAACGTCAATGCCAATGTAAAGGCCTTTTTATCGCTGCACAAGGATGTGTTGAACCTGTACGAGGTCAACGAGATCGATCTTGACGAGGTGACCAGCCTTATCGTGGTGGACACCAACAGCTGGGACCGCCTGGAGGGGATGAAAAAGCTAAAGAACAGGGACGACCTCGAGGTGATCCTCTGGGATCACCACGAGGAGAAGGATATCGTGACGGACCGCAAGGTTCAAAAGGAGGTGGGCGCCACCGTTACCCTCCTGATCCGGGAACTGGAAAAGGACCGGAAAATCCTCACCCGCATCCAGGCAACCCTTTTCCTCTGCGGCATCTACGAGGACACCGGCAACCTCACCTTTCCCGGTGCAACCGGCGCCGATGCCTATGCCGCCGGATATCTTCTCGATCGCAAGGCGGATCTCGATGTGGTGAACTCCTTTCTGAAGCCGGCTTACGGCACAAAGCAGAAGAACACCCTGTTTGACATGCTCAAGAGCTCCGAGGTGAAGGAGATCAACGGCCACAGGATCGGCATCAGCAAGATCGACGTCTCGGGGCATATCACGGGCCTGTCCGTTGTGGTGAACATGTACCGGGATATCGTGAACGTCGACGCGGCCTTCGGCATCTTCAACGATTCCGAGCGCAAGAAGTGCATGATCATCGGAAGAAGCGCCACCGACGAGCTGGATATCAGCACCATCATGAACAGCATGGGCGGCGGCGGTCATCCCCGGGCGGGCTCGGCCCTTCTGAAGGGCGGCAATCCCGAGGAGGCGGAGGAGCGAATCCTCGATCTGATCGCCGGAAACCAGCAATCCTCCATACAGCTCTCCGATATCATGAGCTACCCCGTCTTCACCGTGGAATCCACAACCCCCATGGATGATGTGGGCAAGACCTTAAAATCCAAGGGGTGCACCGGACTTCCCGTCGTGGAGAACGGCAGGATCGTGGGGGTGATCTCCAGGCGTGATTTCTCGAGGGTCAAGAAGGACAAACAGCGCAACTCCCCCGTAAAGGCCTTTATGAGCCGGGACATCGTCACCATCGATCCCAAGAAAAGTCCCCTCGAGGCCGCGAAGATAATGATCGGCAAGGATATCGGAAGGATTCCGGTCGTGGAGGAGGGGGAGGTGATCGGAATCGTCACCAGGACCGACGTCATGGTCTATTTTTACGATCTGCTTCCGGATTAGCGTTGACCAACGGCGTTTTTCCTCCGGATACGTCGTTAACAGTCGTTTCAAATCAAGTATCAAAGCATGGTGTCGGGGATTACGTCTCCATTGAATCCCCGATGACCATAACACCCGGGGCCCAGGCACGGGCCTTCGGCATTCCAAAAGCCACTCTCCTACCTGATAATCACATCTCCATATTCGATTATTTCCGCGATTACCACTGATAATCCGCCGGATTAACCCACATGATTGTAAGCGGACGTTTAACAGGCATGCGCCTTGGCGATTTTTATGCCGCGGGAATAGATGTTCCGAATTTTATAATTACCGGCAGGCCTGTGGTAAAGCCTGGTATCCCATACCATAAAAACGGAATTCGGTCCGTAAGATTGATGAACCGAAAAAGTCCAAGATAGATTTTTTGACCACACTATGATGTTTCGCACCCGATGCAACACACCAACCGGATGTGATCGATTTATTCCAAGGCCGATTTTTGGGGAGTCGATCAAGATGGATGCACTCGTAAAAGATCCAAAAATGATTTCCCGCCAACAACATCCGGCAACTCCGAAGCATCTGGGATTCAACATGCTGTGCTCAACTTCTAAAGCCGTGACTTTTTACAGGGGCATCTATATTCGTTGAGGAATAGTTTTGACCGGAAATATAAATTTCCTGCAATCAAATGGACGTCTTGTTCGTTTTAAAAGCAGAGGGAAATTAAACCCACAAACATCACCCATTGTGGTGTATCATCATATCAGAGGAGATCATCATGAATACCGGAAGAACTTACACTGTAATAAAGTCCTTTGCATTTGCAGCGCTCTGTCTTTTTGTTCTCGGGGCCCACGTAGCTTCCGCAGAGGGCTGTCATTACGTC